>Ga0310697_10000091_pt1 | contig 124782 bp, 110 predicted proteins | sample 172DNAGHGlowgp2_FD_203883 | JGI IMG/M metagenome (GOLD analysis project Ga0310697, IMG submission 203883) | Sheep rumen microbial communities from Palmerston North, Manawatu-Wanganui, New Zealand - 1728 DNA GHGlow gp2 (v2) (version 2) | ecosystem: Host-associated > Mammals > Digestive system...
AGTTTTATAAAAAGGCTTATGTTGTTCGTGAATTGAATAATGAATCATTTGTATATATGAATGTGCTTGTTGATACCACGAAATTTGATGAAAAGAAAATACCTAGTCCGATTATTGCTTATAACTTTGTTTGCAAGTATTTACTTCAACGTGTATCGTGGTATCTGAGAGATAATCAGAAAAAAGCTGATATTGTTTTGTCTGCACGCGGAACGGCTCGGGATGGTGAATTGATTCAATACATTCAGGACAAATTGATTCCGTATTCCGGAAACGGTATTGCAATGGGGGTATTCGAAAAAGTTTCGGCAAAGACGGCGTCTTCGTGGGATATGCTTCAGCTAGCGGATGTATGCTCATCCACGATGTTTCTTGCGTATCAGATTAATGATTATGGGTTCCGGGTCCCTTGCTTTTCTCGTGCACTTATCAATCATTTATACGCTAAGGATGGAAAATACGATAGTTATGGAGTAAAGTTTTTTCAAAACTACATGAGGCCTACTGATGAAGAGAAAAAGAGCAACTTGATCTGCCAAAAGAAATGAAAGAACCCTCGGCACGACTACCACACATCCCCAAAAGACATGCTGGTTAATCAACCCTCGTGTTTACCCGACGACGTTCTTTCATGTATTATTATATGTAATCCGAAACCGAATTGCAACACTGGAAAACGGACTATTTAAACTTTTTTTGTAACTTTTTGTGACGCAGAATGATATACAACAATCATTTGCGTTCTGCGGACAGGAGCAGATGACCATGACCAACTTTGATTATCTCTTGACCGAGCCCAAATTCGAGGCCTTCAGCCAGGCGGCGGTCAGCGCCGAGCGGGTGTATGGGGTGGACGCCGCGGCCTGCGTCATCGGCTGCCGCCGGGCCATGGAGTTCGCCGTCAAGTGGATGTATTCCGTGGACGGGGCCCTGCAGATGCCCTGGCAGGACACGCTGGTGTCCCTCATGGGCACGGAGGAATTCCGGGACATCGTGGGGCCGGACCTGCACCGGCGGATGGACTATATCCGGCGGGTGGCCAACGGGGCGGCCCATTCCGGGAAGGAGATCAACCCCGAGCAGGCGGAGCTGTGCCTGGAAAACCTGTTCTGTTTCATGGATTTCGTGGCCTGCTGCTACGGGGACACGTATGAGCCCCGGACCTTTGACCGGGGGCTGCTGGGGAAAGAGGAAGCGCCCGCCCCCGTGGATGAGGCGGCCCTCCAGGAGGCGGAGCAAAAGCTCAGTGACCTGTTGGCAGAGAACGAATCCCTGAAAGCGGAGCTGACCAGTCGCCGGGAGGAGCAGCGGGAAAGCTATGTGCCCAAGCCCCTGGAGCTGTCCGAATACAAGACCCGGAAGCTGTACATCGACCAGATGCTGCGGGACGCGGGCTGGACGGAGGGGAGGGATTGGCTCAACGAGGTGGAGCTCCCCGGCATGCCCAACCGAAGCGAGGTGGGCTATGCGGACTATGTGCTCTATGGGGACGACGGGCGGCCCCTGGCGGTGGTGGAGGCCAAGCGCACCTGCGTGGACGTGGCGAAGGGCCGCCAGCAGGCCAAGCTCTACGCCGACCTGCTGGAGCAGAAGTACCATCGCCGGCCCGTGATCTTCCTCACCAACGGCTTTGAGACCCGCATCACGGACAACCTGTACCCGGAGCGCCGCTGCGCCGCCCTTTGGTCCAAGCGGGATCTGGAAAAGCTGTTCAATCTGCAGACCATGCGGACGAGCCTGAAGCACGTGACCGTGGACAGGGCCATCGCCGGACGCTGGTACCAGGAGGGAGCCGTCAGGGCCGTCTGCGAAGCCTTCGGGGAGAAGAACCGCCGCAAGGCCCTGCTGGTCATGGCCACGGGCTCCGGCAAGACCCGGACGGTCATCGCCCTGGTGAAGGTGCTGCTGGACCGGGGCTGGATCAAAAACGTGCTGTTCCTGGCGGATAGGACCTCCCTGGTGACCCAGGCAAAGCGGGCGTTTGTGAACCTGCTGCCGGACCTGTCCGTCACGAACCTGTGCGAGGAGAAGGACAACTACACGGCCCACTGCGTCTTTTCCACCTACCAGACCATGATGAACGTGATCGACACGGCGGAGGACAAGGAGGGGAAACTGTTCACCTGCGGCCACTTCGACCTTGTCATCTGCGACGAGGCCCACCGGTCCATCTACAACAAGTATCAGGACATCTTCACCTGGTTCGACGCGCCGCTGGTGGGCCTCACAGCCACGCCCAAAGACGAGATCGACAAGAACACCTACGAGATCTTCGAGCTGGAGAGCGGCGTCCCCACCTATGGCTATGAATTGGCCCAGGCGGTGAAGGACGGGTATCTGGTGGACTTCATGAGCGTGGAGACCACGCTGAAGTTCATCCAGCAGGGCATCGTCTACGACGAGCTGTCCGACGAGGACAAGGAGGAATACGAGAACACCTTCACCGACGAGGACGGGAACCTGCCGGAGAGCATCGCCTCCTCCGCCCTGAACGAGTGGATCTTCAACGAGGACACCATCCGCCAGGTGCTCCACGTGCTCATGACCAACGGCCTGCACATCGATTACGGCAACAAACTGGGCAAGACCATCATCTTCGCCAAGAACCACCGGCACGCGGAGAAGATTTTGGAGGTCTTCAGGAAGGAGTACCCCCACCTGCCGGGCTATGCCAAGGTCATCGACAACTACATGACCTACGCCCAGAGCGCCATCGACGAGTTTTCCGAACCGAACAAGCTCCCCCAGATCGCCATCTCCGTGGACATGCTGGACACAGGCATCGACGTGCCGGAGGTGCTGAACCTGGTCTTTTTCAAGAAGGTCATGAGCAAGGCCAAGTTCTGGCAGATGATCGGCCGGGGCACCCGCCTGTGCCCGGGTCTGCTGGACGGGAAGGACAAGGAGAAGTTCTATATCTTCGATTTCTGCGGCAACTTCGAGTTCTTCCGCATGAACAAGGGCAAGGCCACGGCCAACCTGCTGGCTCTCCAAGGGGCCATCTTCACCCTGAAGGCCCAGATCGCCTATAAGCTGCAGGACCTGGCCTATCAGACGCCGGAGCTGATCGAGTTCCGCAAGGCCCTGGTGGAGGACATGGTGGAGAAGGTCCGGGCGCTGAACCGGGACAACTTCGGCGTGAAGCAGCACCTGAAATACGTGGAGCTCTATTCCGCCCCGGAGAACTACAAGGCTCTGACCTACGAGAATACGCTGCAGCTGGGGGAGGAGTTAGCCCCCCTGATCACGCCGGACGCGGACGACCCCAAGGCCCTGCGCTTCGACGCCCTGCTGTACGGGATCGAGTTGGCGTACCTGGCGGGGAAGCGGTACGGCAAGGCCCGAAGCGACCTTATGAAGAAGGTAGCCGCCGTGGCGGGCGTGGCCAATATTCCGGAGATCATGGTTCAGTCGGAGCTGATCGACAAAATCCTGCACACGGACTACGTGGAGAACGCCGGCATCAACGAGTTTAAGACCATCCGGGAGAATCTGCGCGGGCTGATGAAATACATCCCCAACAGCGGCGCTACCTATGATACGAACTTCGAAGACAAGATCCTTTCCCTGGAGTGGAAGGATTCCGAGCTGGAGAACGACGATCTCAAGAATTATAAGGCCAAGGCGGAGTTCTACGTGCGCCAGCATCAGGACAACGCCGTGATTCGGAAGCTTCGCGGCAACGTGCCCCTGACGGCGGAGGACGTGAAGGCCCTGGAATCCATCCTGTGGAGCGAGGTGGGCTCACAGCAGGAATATGAGGCGGAGTACGGAAAAAAACCTTTGGGCGAATTTGTCCGGGAGATCGTGGGTATGGACATGGCTGCGGCCAAGGCGGCCTTTGCGGAATACCTGAACGATGCCTCCTTGGACAGCCGCCAGATCTACTTCGTGAACCAAATCGTAGAATACATCGTCCACAACGGCCTTATGAAGGACCTCTCCGTCCTCCAGGAGCCGCCCTTCACGGACCAGGGCAGCATTGTGGAGGTGTTCACCGACCTGACCCTCTGGCTGGGCATCCGCAAAGCCATCGAGCGGGTCAATCAAAACGCCATCGCGGCGTAAGGGAAAGAGATGCAACAGAATCATTTGAATACTGAGTTTGTCTATACTCATACAGAATTGGCAAGCAGTTCTGTATCGTGGAGCAGGATCCTTCCCCCGCAACCACTAAAAAAGCCCCAATTCTGGGGCTTTTTCCTTTTCTCAGGCATGTGCAAAACGGATGTTCTTGGCAACAATCCGGTTTTGGCTGCATTTTGACTGCGCTAAGCATGCCTTTTTTCTTTGGAAGTTACAGTTTCCGGATAATAAAATATGACAGAGCCGCCTAGTTTCCGAAGCGACTCAATGAGCACTTTTTATCAGAAACTTCAGCATTCTTTTGAAAGTTGCGCCTTGTAGGCGGCTCCCCAGGATTGCATGGACATAAGGATGGGGCGCATGCTTTCGCCCAGGGGGGAAAGGGCGTATTCCACCCGGGGCGGGACCTCTGGATAGACCGTGCGGGTGATGATGCCGTCCGCTTCCATCTGACGTAGAGAATCGGTCAGCACCTTCTGGCTGATGCCCTCCAGGTTCTTGTGGAGCTCGTTGAACCGCCATGGACGCACCTGCAGATTGCGAAGGATCAGCAGCTTCCATTTGTTGCCGATCAGAGAGACGGTGGTAGCCACCGGGCACTCGGGCAGTTCATCTTTGGTTTTCATAGGGGACCTCCCGTGTTTCTGGATAGCAATATTGTAGGACAGCAGGCGTTTTTTTGCAAGTCGCAGGGTTACAAAAAAGTGCGTACTTGCACAATGAGCAGGAACCGATATACTAAAGGCAGGCACACCGAGAGGAATTGATTCGGCGGTCAGACAACAGGAAACGGCGGTGAGGGAGCATGATCATAAACACGGGACAGCGGACGGACATCCCGGCGTTCTACGCCGAGTGGTTCGCCAATCGTCTGCGGGAAGGCTTCGTTTGTGTCCGCAACCCCTATAACCCCAGCCAGGTGAGCCGCTACCGCCTGGACCCAACCGTGGTGGACGTGATCGGCTTCTGCACGAAGGATCCGGCCCCCATGTTCCCCTATATGGACCTTTTGAAAGATTACGGGCAGTACTGGTTCATGACCATCACCCCCTACGGACGGGACATGGAGCCCAACGTGCCGGACAAGCATCGGCTGCTGGAAGACTTCAAGCGTCTGTCGGAGCAGGTGGGCGTGAACGCCATAGGCTGGCGGTACGACCCCATCCTCCTATCGGAACGGTATACGACGGCATATCATCTCAGGGCCTTTGAGACCATGGCATCGGCCCTGGAGGGGTACACCCAAACGGCGGTCATCAGCTTCATCGACCTCTATCCCAAGGTCCGGCGCAACTTCCCCGAAGCCCGGGAGGTCAGAGCGGAGGAGCGGATCCGGCTGGGCAAGGCGCTGATCGAGATTGCTTCCGCTCACGGCATGATCGTGAAGCCCTGCGCAGAGGGGGACGAGCTTGCTCCCTACGGGGCTGACTGTGGCGGCTGCATGCGCCTTGGCGACTACGAGAAGGCCATCGGTAAAAAGCTCATCGCGCCCAAACGGAAGGGCGCCCGGGCGGAATGCGCCTGCTACCTTTCCTGCGACATCGGCGCATACAACACCTGCAAGCACCTGTGCCGATATTGTTACGCCAACGCAGAACCCGCCAGGGTGCTGACCCAGAGCCGTTTGCATGACCCGAGATCGCCGTTTTTGATCGGGAACTACCGGGACGGCGACGTTATCCACGACGTGCCTCAACGGTCATGGATCGATCCCCAGCAAAAACTGTTTTAGGAGGTGATCCCATGAATCAAACGGAACGACGGCAGTATTTGATTCGTGCGTTGCTGGACGAGCAGCCGCAGTATCGGAGAATCACAATACCCTCCGACGAAGCGGAACAGAGACAGCTTCTGCGGGGGCTGTTCAACGTCCGTATGCCCGGCAGGATCGGGGACGAGTTTCTGCGGATACAGGACGAATACCTGCAGGAGGTAACGCGGCAAAAAGGCGTCACCGGGCTCAGGGACCTGACGCCCTTGGAGCCGGGCATCTACCTTTGGCAGGGGGACATCACGACCCTCGTTTGCGACGCCATCGTCAACGCCGCCAACGCGGGCATGACCGGCTGCTATCAGCCCTGCCACAACTGCATCGACAACTGCATCCATACCTACGCGGGGGTGCAGCTTCGGAACGTCTGCGCCGAGATCATGGAGAAGCAGGGATATGAGGAGCCCACGGGCAGGGCGAAGATCACGCCTGCCTTCAATCTGCCGAGCCGCTATGTGATCCATACCGTAGGTCCCATCGTCCAGGGACGGCTGACCAAGCGGCACGAGGAACAGCTGGCGTCCTGCTACCGTTCCTGCCTTCAGCTGGCGGAGGAAAACGGGTGCAGGAGCATCGCCTTCTGCTGCATCTCCACCGGCGTGTTCGGCTTTCCCCAGGATCGGGCCGCAAAGATCGCGGTGGAGACGGTCAGGACCTACAGAGCAACCAATCACAGCAGCATCGAGGTGATATTCAATGTCTTCCAGAATCGAGATCACGAACTATACCGGGACTTACTCGGACAACATCAATAAACTGAAGCAGGCCCTTGCCGAAGCGGACGCTGTGGTCATCGGCGCGGGCGCGGGTCTGTCCACGTCGGCGGGCTTCGTGTACAGCGGGGAGCGGTTCAAACGGTACTTCTCGGACTTTGGCCGGAAATACGGCTTCTCCGACATGTATTCCGGCGGTTTCTACCCCTATACGGCGAAGGAGGAGTTTTGGGCCTACTGGAGCCGCTATATTTGGGTCAACCGCTATATGGACCCGCCCAAGCCGGTGTATAGGCAGCTCCTCGATCTGGTCCGGGACAAGGACTATTTCGTCCTCACCACCAACGTGGATCACTGCTTCCAGAAGGCAGGCTTCGATAAGCACCGCCTGTTCTACACCCAGGGGGATTACGGCCTGTTCCAATGCAGCGTCCCCTGCCACAGGAAGACCTACGAAAATGAGGACGCCGTGGCGGCCATGGTCCTCTCCCAGGGCTGGGAGATCGGCCCGGACAACGGCCTGACCGCGCCCGAGGGTGTGACGCTCAGCGCCACCGTGCCCACAGCGCTGCTGCCCGTCTGCCCCGTCTGCGGCAAGCCCCTGACCATGAATCTGCGCTCAGATAATAAATTCGTGGAGGACGAGGGCTGGCGCCGGGCGTCGGAACGGTATGAGTATTTCCTCCGCACCCACAGCGGCAGGATTCTGTATCTGGAGCTGGGCGTGGGCTACAACACCCCCGTCATCATCAAATACCCCTTCTGGCAGCTGACGGCGCAGAACCCCAGCGCCACCTACGCCTGTTTGAACTATGGCGAGGCCTCCTGCCCCGTCGTGCTCAAGGATCGCTCCGTCTGCCTGGACGGGGATATCGGGGAGATCCTGTCCAAGCTGCTGCCGGAGCGCCGATAATCCTCCAAACGCATTGTGTAGGGGAACCCCCTCTGCGTTATATTGAGCAAACATCGATCATGCATAACACAAAGACCGCCGAAACCTTCGACGGTCTTTCTCTGCCTAACAGAAACGGAAGGTTATCGCCGGCGTACCGGATGAAAATCTCCCCCGCAATCAAAAAAGAAAGTCCCATTGGGGCTTTCTTTTTCTTGCTCATCAGGAAGGGTTTGAAGGGCATGAGGGCGTGTCAATCCAAATACCCGTCCCGGCCTTTCACGCCGAAGCGGGCTTCGAGGAGGTGCATCTGCTCGTCGGTGATGGTGTTGACGAGGGGCAGGTGGGCGATCTTCATATAGATCTCCGCAGCCTTCTCCGCCGTCTCGATCAGGCCGAAGGTTTCGTCCAGGTCCTTCCCCGCGCCGTAGATGCCGTGCTGGGCCCATACGACAAGCCGGGCGGTGGCCATCTTTTCGGCTGTGGCGACGCCGATCTCGTTGGTGCCGCAGAGCATCCAGGGAAGCACGTTCACCCCGTCCGGGAACACCACGATGCATTCCGTGCACATCTGCCAAAGCGTGCGGGTGAAGGCCCGCTCGTCCAGATCGTGGACGTAGGTCATGGCCAGCAGGTTCGCCGGATGACAGTGCATGACCACACGGTTGCCGGGATCGACCTTCAACCGGGCCACATGGCTCATCATATGGGCCGGGAACTCGGAGGTGAACTTGCCCCCGTCCTCAAAGCCCCAAAGGAGCTCCGCTTCCGCGCCCTTCCCGGCGAGCCGGACCAGGCCCAGGTTCACTGCGGGGGCGTACTGGACGTTCTTGAAATATTTGCCCGTGCCGGTGACCAGGAAGTACTTGCCCTCCAGTTCCGGGGCTTCAAACCCCGTGGGGATGGTGCGCAGGACCCGGGAAAGGTCCAGGTATTCCCCCATGTCCCCTTCGTCCAGCAGCAGGGAAATATTGCCGCCGTTTCTTTCGTCCCAGCCGTGGTCGTACATGTTGGTGGCGGTGCGGATCATCTCCACCATCCAGGGTGCGGTCAAAATATCCTTCATGCTCTTGCCTCCAGCACCTTCGTTTCGTAGGTCTCGATCTCACTGAACCATTCGCCGTCCACGGGCTTGCCGCACCGGCGGCAGTACTCGCCCCACACGTCCCCGAAGGGCAGGGTCTTCAACTCCTCCTGCAGGACCATGAGCTTGGTGAACTTGCCCTCGTCCTGGAGCGCTTTGAGTTCCTCGTCGGGCTGCAGCAGGGCGAACAGCAGAGCTTTCTGGAAGTTCCGGTACCCGGTGACCCAGGCGGAGATGCGGTTGATGCTGGCGTCGAAGTAGTCGAGGGCGATGTGCACCCGGCCCTCGAGGCCGCCGCAGCGGACGATCTCCCGGGCGATCTCTCGCGTTTCGTCGTCGAACAGCACCACATGGTCGCTGTCCCAGCGGATGGGCCGGGTCACATGGAGGGCGATCTCCGGGAAGAAGGCCAGCAGCGCGGGGATCTTGTCGGAAACCACCTCCGTGGGGTGGTAGTGGCCGTTGTCCATCAGCGGAATGCACTTATCCTGATTCATGGCGGCGTAGGAGAGGGCGAACTCGCCGCTGCCCACGGTGTAGGCCTCCACGCCGATGCCGAAGACCTTGCTTTCGATGCAGGGCTTCACCTTCTTGAAATCGTAGGGCTCGGAGAGGATGGCGTCGATGCTCTCCCGATAGCGGACCCGGGGGCCCATGCGGTCGCCGGGCACGTCCTTGAAGCCGTCGCCGGTCCAGATGTTCATGACGCAGGGCTGACCCAATTCCTCGGCGAGATAGGTAGAGATGCGGATGCAGGCCTTGCCGTGATCGATCCAGAACTGCCGCGTGGCCTCGTTGGGGCTGGACAGGGTCAGCGGATCGCAATTGGGGTGGGAGAAGAAGGTGGGGTTGAAGTCACAGCCCAGGCCACGCTCCTTACAGAACTTGACCCACTTCTTAAAGTGCTTGGGCTCCAGCTTGTCCCGATCCGCCCACTGGCCGTCCTCGAAGATGGCGTAGCTGGCGTGCAGGTTCATCTTGGGGGTGCCGGGGATCAGCTTCAACGCCTCGTCCAAATCGGCCATCAGTTCCTCCGGCGTCCGGGCACGGCCCGGGTAGTTGCCGGTGGTCTGGATGCCGCCGGTCAGGGGCTTGTTGGGGTCGGTGTCGAAGCCCCGCACGTCGTCCCCCTGCCAGCAGTGCAGGCTGACGGGCACGGTCTTGAGCCGCGCTATGGCCGCTTCCGCGTCCACGCCGTAGGCGGCGTACTTCTCTTTCGCTTCCTGATAGCTCATGTATCTGCCTCCATTTGTATCTTTAAGTTCCCAAGCGCCGTCGCTTCGATCGGCAGCGCGACAACGTTCTTGCCGGTCGCTTGTTCGGTCAGGCGGTTCAGAAAAGCGTTCCTGGCTCCGCCGCCCACGATGTATATCTTATCATACTTTTTGCCGGTGTTGTACTCCAATTCTTCGATCGCCTGCCGGTAGGACAGCGCCAGCGAGCGATAGGCGCAGCGAAAGTAGTCGCCAAGGGTCTGCGGCTTTGCAGACAGGGCCGAGTCGAAGGCTGCCTTCATGCTCTCCGGGGCCAGGAATATGGGGGCGTTGGCGTCCACGGTTTCCTCAAAAGCGCTGGCCTCGGCTTCCCCGACGATCTTCCCCCAGGGCTTGTCGGGGCACAGCTCCGCCCGGAGCCGATTGGGGAGCCACATGCCCATGATGTTCTTCTGATACCGGTTGTAGCCCACGCCGCCCTCGTTGGACCAGTTGGCGGCCCGGGACGCTTCATCGGTGATGGGCTTCGGGGTCTTTACGCCCAGCAGGCTCCAGGTGCCGGAGGAGATGTAGGGGTGATTCCCCTCCATGGGAATGCCCTCCACCGCAGAGCCCGTATCGTGGGTGGCGCACAGAACGACCTTGATCCCCTCGTATTCGCCGATCACCGTCCCCGGCTGCTGCAGCTTATGGAACAGGCCTTTGGGAAGGTCGAGCGCTTCTATGATCCCAGGATCGTATTCCCCCGTCTTCGCGCTGACCATGCCGCCGGTGGTGGCGTTGGTGTACTCGTGGGATTTTGTGTCGCAAAGGCGGTACAGGAGGTATTCGGGGATCATGAGAAAATCCGTGACCCCGGCAAGGCGCCCGGCCAGCTTATCCGCGTAGAGCTGATAGACCGTGTTGAAGGGCTGGAACTGGATGCCGGTGCGGCGATAGAGCTCCGAAAACGCCATGCGCTCATGGACCTTTGGAACGACCTCTTCCGTGCGCCCGTCCCGGTAGGCACAGACCGGGTATACGGTCTTATCGCCCTGGAGCAGCACATAGTCCACGCCCCAGGTGTCGATGGACAGGGATTCGATCTCGTATCGCGCCCGGGCTTTTTCAATGCCCGCCTTCACATGGGAAAGCAGGGCGTCGATGTCCCAGGTCAGATGCCCGTTTTGCTCAGTCACGCCGTTGGGAAAACGGTAGACTTCCTCTGTTTGCAGTTCTCCGTCCTCCCGCCAGCCCACGATGTGCCGGCCGGAGGAGGCGCCGATGTCGATTGCCAGATACCGCTTCATTCTGTAAAATACTTCCTCAAAAAATATGCCGGGGCGCAGCTCCACGCGTGGCAGTAGCTCAGCACGATCGTGCCGCCGTACGGCGATTCGTTGGGGTTCTCGGGGTTGTACAGCTCCCAGAAGGTGTCCGCGCCTTCCTTCACCATGCCGCCCCAATAGGCGCGCAGAACGTCCAGGGCCTGCGCTTTTCTGCCGACGTCGATCAGCGCCTGCACGTAATGGTGGTAAAGATAGGGCGTGACCATGCCGATCGCCCCCGGCGTCTTCGCCGCACGATCGAGAATTTCCCCGTCGTCTGAAACGCCGCCCAGGATCATCCACACCTGGGAGGCGATCGAAACCTGCCGCTCTTCGCCGCTGACGAACACGCCCCTTTCCCCGTCGTAGAGGAGGGCTTTTGCCGCGCTTTTCTTCGCCTCATAATCCGCCGCAAGAGCTTGTTCCGCTTCATAATCGCCGACGACGGACGCGATCTTCTTCGCCGCGGCTTCGCAGTACAGATAGATCCCCTGTGCCGACGCCTGCTTGTTCAGCTCCTGTTCCCGTTCGGCGAACCGCAGATCCAGCCACACCGGCGCGTCCGGATGGCTGCCCACCGTTTCGAACGACAGGGTGACGTATCCCACCAGGTGCTCCGCAAAATCGAGGACGGCAGAATCGCCCTGGGTCATCGGCGCTTGCGGCACGGTCCATGCCGGCGATCAACAAGTATGAGATTTCCACAGCGGATCACACGATCGTCCTCGACGCGCTGTTGGATATGCTGGAGGTCCGTCTGATCACGATCCGGCCGATATAAACGTGTTATCCGGTTCTAAAAAAACACCACATCCAACTTAAGAGATCGGAATGCGTCGAGTTCTAATTGTTCAACAATTCAACCACAGAATATTCTTCTGTTTACAGAATTATTCAGACAAAACACATAGCAATCGTTCCCCAGCACGTCCAGGCAGCAGGGAGCCTTGATGGGGGACGTGAGTGTTGCGAGGCTATGGGTCACAGGGTCTTGAGCTTCGCGTAAAGGTTGTTCAGATAGCGCTTGCAGGGGGCATCTTTTTCACGGGCGACGGACGTAGAGATGTCGGAATCCTCGTTCTGCAGGGTGCGGATGAAGGCGAGGAAGGCGTCGCCGGCGTCGCCCAGGAACGACGGGATCTCCTCCTTGGGCATGGACACGATCATGGCGTTATAGAGGGCCAGGGCCTTCTCCCGCCGGGTGGCCGCTTCTTCGTATCGGGTAAAAAACTGTTCTGCCAAAGCTTTGTTCATGGGGTTCACTCCTTTCGTGGGGCCGGGTCGTTTTCGGGTTTTCGTGTATCTATTCGCCGACAGGCAGTCAGCAGGACGGCTGTCAGCGCCAGGGCGCCCAGAAGGGGCGCCTTCGGATAGGCTTTCTCATAGTATATATGACTTTCCCCCACCTTTTCAAGGGCTGCGGGGTCAAAAGGTATGCCGTATTCCGCGCAGAGCTGCTTCACGTTCAAAAGGCCGATGCAGGGGACGCCCAAAGCGAGGTAATGGCCCATGAGATAGCTCTCCCCGTCGGTCACCGATTTCTCGATCAGCCCCTGGCCCAGGCCGTAGCCCTCGCCGTGGTCCCCCAGGGCCATGTTGTGGCCGCCCACGCTGACGAAGCAGCTTACATCCCCGTAGAGCGATTCCCGCCAGGTGAGGTTCGCCTGCCGGTCGGGAATCCGCGTCACGGCGATCCCCGCCCCTTCCATGCGGTCCAGGGCGGCCTGCAGCTCCCACGCCTCCTCCGGGAAATACACCGCGCCCATGTTGAGGCCCATGTCGTCGTCCCCGCCCAACGTCACGCCCGCGGGCGGCGCGGCAAGGAGGCCCCGTTCATAGAGGTGATGCAGCATCTCCGGGGCCGTGAAGGCCGGAATGTTGGCCCCGTAGGTGGATGCGCCCACGGACACGATCATGACGGGTTCCGCCCCCAGGGCTTCCGCCGCGCACACGGCGGCCAGATCCAGTGCCGGGAAGGAGCCGGTGCTGCAGATAGCCACCCGGTCCCCCGCCTGCACCCCGGCCCGGACATACAGGTCGCAGACCAGGGCCGCCATGTCCGGCTGGCAGGAGGTGCGCTTGGCCTCCAGGTTCCCCAGGGTGGTGGTGATGGCGGTGAAGTCCGTGCCGAGAAGACCCGTGGAGAACCGGTCTATCTCTTCGTCCAAAGGGATGCCCCGTCGGAGGCGCTCCGCCTTCAGCTCCGCCATGCATTCTTCCATCTGCCGGGCGGCCCGGACCATGCCCTCATAGTGGGGCTTTTTCACGGTCCGAACACCATAATAGCTCCACAGGCATCCCAGGACCAGCGACAGGACCATGGCCAGGATCAATATGCACTTTGTTCGCTCCCGCCGCTTCACAGGGCCCCCATGAGCAGCATGACGGCGGCCAGGATGCCCGTGACCGCGGCCAGGGCCAGCAGGGTCTTGATCACGCCCTGCTTCTCCATCTCCCGCACCAGAACGCCCGGCACGATGAGGCCGATGACGCCTATGGGAAAGGGCAGAAGACCCGTGGCCATCACCGCCAGGTTCAAAAGGTAGGAGAGCACGATGGACAAGGCGAAGCGCCGCTTGCCGTAGAGGATAAAAAGACTGGAGAGCCCCTGCAGCAGCGCCCAGGTCAAAAGGACCAAAGCAAGGGTATACCCGATCCGCAGGGGCGCGGTGAGGCACAGGGCGAAATACCCGGGCACGATGATGCCCCCCGGGGACAGGCGGGTGCATTCGTAGAAGAGGATGCTCAGCACGATGCCCAGCACCAGTATCTTTTCCGTCATGGTTCCGCCTCCTTTCCCAGGTCTCTGATCCGCCGTGTCAGCGCTTCCCCCGCGCCCTTGATGTTCCCCGCGCACAGCAGCACGGTCCTTTCGGAAAACTTTAGCGGCACTTCGTTGGGATCGGTGAAGATCCTCACCGGCACCCGGGGGCAGGTCCGCCGCAGCAGCCGCTGCAGGAGCTTGGGCTGCTCCCCCAGGACCCATATCTCCCTGGCCGGGAGCCGGGCCGCCAGCCGGCTCATGTCCTCCGCCCGGGCCGGCCGGTCCCGCCGGTTGTTCAAAACTAAAATCAGCTGTCCCTCCGCCCCCTGGGCCTCATACAGCTTCAGGGTGGACGCCACGTCGTTGGCGGAAAAAGCGTTCAGAAACACCCCGTTCCCATGCTCGATGCGCTCGAAGGCGAAGGGATCCTTCTTCACCCGGGTCATGCCTCTGAGGGCGTCCTCTTCGCTCACCCCCGCCGCCCGGCACACCGCCAGGGCCAGGGCCACGTTCTCCGGAAAATCGGGGATCTCGGGATACCCCTCCGGCCGCGGCGTGACCGCGATCACCTTTCCCCGCCCCATCATGGCCCTTTCCATCCGGGGCGCCATGTCCTCTTCACCGGTGAACAGGTCTCCCTTGCGAGGCCGCATGGAAAGGAGGGCGTCGCAGATCTCCTCCCGGGTCTCCCCCATTACGTCCGTATGGTCCGGCCGCACGTTGGTGACGACGGCCAGGTCCGCCCGCAGCATGTCCTCCGAGGCCCGCTGGCTCTCGGGATGGATGGCCATACACTCCACCACCAGCACCTGGGCCCCCTCCCGGCGGGCAAGGCGCATCATGTCCCCCTGCTCCCGGATGTTGGCGGGGGCACGGCGCACGATCTGCTCCTCCCGCCCGTCCGCATGGAGGATCATGGGCAAGGTGCCGGTGGACTTGGAGAGCACCCGGACGCCGCCGCCCCGCAGGCCCGCGTCGATGAGCCGGACCGTGGAGGACTTGCCCCGGATGCCGTTCACGTGTATCACGTGGATAAAAGAACTCCTACACCGGCAGAGGAGGATCTTTTCCCCCGCAAGGTATAGGAGATATGCGGCGCACAATGCGATCAGGATGTATTCCGGCAGGCTCATAGCATGCCCTTATGGCGCAGCGCGTAGGCCACCACCTTCAGCTGATCCGACACCCGGCGCTCCATGGGATAGCCCCGAAAGGTCTCCACGGTGATGGCGGGGATCTTCAGTTGATCGGCGACGGTGCGGTTCATGCTGCCCGCCGGCCCCGGACCGTTGTAGCCGAAGGGGCAGGAGGTCACCTCCCCCTCCTGGGTGGCGAACAGCAGGTCGAAGAACAGGTCCTCCATCCCCTCCAGGGAGGTGTAGATGAGGGTGCTGCCCAAAAAGTCCCGGCCCTCCTTGTACACGATGGCCTCGTGAAGGTCCAGCAGCAGCTCCGGCTGTTTCTCCTCGATGTCGCGGAAGATGGCGAAGCAGATGCGCTGGGCCATGGTGCCGCTTTCGTTCCCGGGGAAGCAGCGGTTGGGGTCCTCCTCCCCCACCAGCCGCCGATTTCGCTGCGCGCCCCAGGCGTTGGCCGGAGCCAGCACATACAGAGTGCCGGCTTTTATGGTGATGTTCTGGAGCATCAGTCCCGCATACCAGGCGGCCCGTTCGTCTCCGTGGATGCCCGCGGCCACGTAGACAGCAGGCCCGGGCGCAGCGCCGGTGATCTTCACCACGGTGGTCTCTGTATCCGTGCCGGGGGTCAGCCGGTAGCTCTCCCGCGCCACTTCGTAGACGGCGTTAAAATCGTCCACGAAATCATCCGCCGTTTTGGTGTGGATGTCGAAGGTGACCTCCGGCTCGATGATCCGATAGCCGTCGTAGGCGAAGGTCTCTCCATCGATGGTGACGGTCATGCCCCCTTCCTCCTGGGGGTCCGGCCCGTCGTCCACAGGCTGGGGAGTAGGATCGGCAGTGGGCGCTGCCGTGGGCGCGTCTGCTTCGGTTGTGGTCTGCCGGGGGGCGCATCCCAGCAGGAGCAGCCCCGCCAGGCAGATCGTAAGGAGTTTTTTCATTATTTTATTTCCCGGGGGACAGATAGTACCCGATGCCGTTGGTCAAAATCTCCTGATAGGAGGGCAGGCCGTCCAGTTCGATGGTCTGCTCGTTGCCCAGCTCGTTATAGGCCTTGCACAGCTGCTCGATGCCGCAGATGTGCCGGGCCACCCGCTCGTCGATGGGGATGCCCGCCTCGGTGAATTCCACGGTGACCGACCCTGCCTTGCGGGCCCGGACGTAGTATTTGTCCACGCCCTTCACCACCAGATCGGCGTTGGTGCGGCCCCGGAGCCGGCCTTGAGACGGGTTGGCGGTCTCCATGAGGGTGGCCAGGGTGTCGGTGAAGTCGCCCAATTCCCGGTGAGACAGGCCGTGGAGGTTGGTGGGCGACGCCTCGATGCTGATGTTCATGCCCTCCATCTGCATGTCCATGGAGGCCCAGCTGGCCAGCTCGATGGCGTCCTGATGGGCCACGATGGCGTTGACCGTGGTGTACTCCGGGGACGCCTCGTGGAGGTCCACCGTGATCTTCACGTCCTTCTGCTTCACCAGCTCCGTGATGCCGTAGGTGACCCGCTCGGTGAAGGTGCCGCTGTTGCTGCCGGGATAAGCCCGGTTCAGGTTCCGGGTCTCGCTGCCCGACAGGGTCTGCCCGCTGGTCCGGTGGACGTAAACGTCGGAGTCAGGCCACTGATCGATGGGGTTGGTGGCCCGGGAGCCGAAGCGGAAGGTCCGATCCCCGCCGGGAGTGGCGATGGTGAAGAACATAGGCGCGCCCTCCTGGGGGTCCGTGCAGGTGAAGGCGCTGTGGTTGGCCCGGGGGATCACGTAAAGGACGCCGGTCTTGGGCTGGCAGTTCTCGATGAGGGCCACCGCCGCCACCACGCCCGAAGGCTCGTTGGGATGGGTGCCGCCCAGCACCAGCACCGCCGCGCCGGGCTTGCCGGAATCCAGCACATAGACCTCCGTGTCCCCGTGAGTGCCCTTGAGGCCCGGGTTATAGTCGGAAAGCATCTGTATTTCGGTGACGCCGGGGCCGGGATAGATGGGCTGATCCTTCCACATGGAGGAGAAGGTGACGCCCAGATACACGCACACGGCGGCGGCGAACAGGCACAGCGCCGCGGCGGTCCAAATTCGTTTCGGTATCTTCTTCATAGCTTTGCCCTCACTTGATCAGCAGCAGCCGCAGGATCAGGGGGATGATGACCAGGGCCGCGTCCAGCTGGTACAGGAACTTGTCCTTTTTGAACATGTTGGTGAGGATCAGCGCCAGCAGCAGGGCCACGATGGCCAGATACACGTATTTCAAAAACAGCATGTTCTTCCCTCCTTACCGGGTCAAAAAGCCCATGTACTTGGAGTTGAGCAGGTAGATCACCGCCAGGGCGATGCACACCAGGAACGGGATCACGCAGTGCTTCAGCACGGGCTTATACTTGAGGCCCACGATCTGGGCGGCGTAGTTGCCCGCCAGGGCCGTGGGCGGCATGAGGTCGCCCAGGCAGCAGATGAAGGACAGCAGGGCCGCGATGGTGATCTGATCGCCCGTGTCCAGCAGCACCAGCAAAAACGGCACGCCCATGACGCTGGCCGCGCCGTAGGAGCTGACTGCGCCGAAGCCCGGCATGATGGTGCAGATGGCGATATACAGGGCCACTAGACCCCAGCCCAAGCAGGAGACCACGATGTAGCCCCGGGCGCCGGTGAGGGTCAAAATCTGGATGAACATGCCCACGCCCATGAGCTTGGCAAGGACGGGAATGGTGGTGTCCATGGCCTCCAAACCGCCCTCCCAGGCGTTGAACCGGCGGCCCGTGAACACGGCCACCACCGCACAGAGAAGGAAGATGAGGGGCGTGCCCAGCTGGGGCATGATCTTGGGCACGGCCCGGGTCAGCACCAGCAGCACCACCAGCAGCAGGATGGGGATATAGAGCTTGAAGCCGTATTTCTTGCCCACCTCCATGTCGAGGTCCTTTTTCAGCTCCTCGATGTCCAAATTCTTGCAGTATTTGAGCCCCAGGAACAGGACCGTGAAGATGGCGCAGGGGATGGTGATGAGAAACAGCGGCCCTTCAAAGCCGATATAGGGCATGTCCACGCCCCCCGCGATCAGCATGGCAGGGATGTTCACCGGCGGAGCCGCCATGCCCATGATGGCGCCTACGGCCAGGATGGCGCCGGCCCGCGCCTTGGGGATGCCGATCTTCAGCAAAATGGGGGCCACGATGGCGCCGGCGGAGAGGACCGCGGCGGTGGAGGAACCGGTGATCATGCCCGGGAACATGACGATGAACATGAGCAGGATGAGCATGAGGGCCGGGACCTTATAAAACTTGGTGACGATCAGGGCGTTCAGGGCCTCCAACGCGCCGGAGCGCTGGATGGCGGTCATGAACAGCATGGCCGTGGAGATGATCAAAATGGTGTCCACATAGGTGAAGCATCCCTCGAACAGATGCCGGATGGGGACGCCCTCCCCCGCCACCAGTGCGCCGGCCACGGCACCCAGGATCATGGACAGGCTGACGGGGAGCTTCAGGAGCAGGTTCCCGATCAGGAACACGCCCAGCATGGCCAACAGGACCAACAATTCGATATCCAAAGCGTTCTCCTCTCTGTATCGGATCAGGAAAACATCCCGCCCGCCCCGGGGATCGGGGCGGACGGGGCGACGAAATCAGGTGCTTATTTGTTGAACAGGGCGGAGAACACGTCCATACCGTCCTTGATGGCGAACAGGTAGGTCAGGGGGATGTTCTTCTCCTGGGCCACGGTGGTGAACTTGCCGTCGAAGTTGGCGTCCTCCACCACCACCATGTACTTGGCCACCTCCAGCACCATGTCGGTGAGCTTGTCGGACAGGACGCCCCGGCGCATGGAGCCGCCCAGATGGCACATGATGACCGCCGGATTGGTCTCCTTGATGGCGGCCATGATCTTCTCGGCCCGGGCGGTCTCGTCCGCCTCGGAGATGCCGGCCGCACCCAGGCCCTTGGAGCTGGCGCCGCAGACGATGATGACGGTCTTATAGTTCTTGATGTCGGTGTCCTGGGCCAGGGCGTTGAAGGCGTAGTCCTTCACGCCGGACCGCTTCATGATGGCGTCCATCATGGAGGTGTCGGCGCTCTGACCGAAGGAGGTCACCAGAATGGGCGTTTCGAACAGGGAAGCGTCCACTTCGCCGATGTTGAAGACGCGGACTTCCTCGCTGGTATTCATGGCGAACTCGGTCTTCTGGTTGGGATCGTATCCGTCCACGGTGCCCTGGGAGGAGGTATAGGTTTCCTGCTTCTGCTCGGCGGGGGCCTCGGCGGCGGGCGCGGGCGCAGCTTCCTCGGTCTTGCCGCCGCAGGCGGCGAAGGCGGTGACGAACAGGACGGCCAACAGAATGGCGATGATCTTTTTCATGGTTTTCTTTTCCTCTTTTCTTTTCTTTTCTAATATATTCGCAGGAGTATCCTTTATTTGACGGGCTTGAAGACGCCTTCGAGGCCCAGTTTTATCATATCGTCGTAGGAGCCGAGGCAGGTGAACTCGATGGGTGCTTCGGGATAATACAGGTTGTAGGCGTCCTTCAGCTTGGTGATGCACACGATGTGGCGGGCGATCCGCTCGATGAGGGGGATGCCGTTCTCCTTCACCCGATAGTAGATGTAGCCGTCCAGGTGAGCCTGATAGTAGTTGGGCTCGTTGCCGTTGATGATGAGGTCGTCGTCCATCTTCCCGTGGAGGGGACCCATGGAGGGGTTATAGGTCTCCATCAGGGTCATGAGGGCGTTGGTGTTGTCCCCCAGGCTCCGGTGGGACAGGCCGTAGCTGGTCTGTCCGGACAGCTCCGCCTTCATGTCCAATCCATCCATGCCCATGTCCATGGCCATGAGGGAGGCGACGTTCAACGCCCGTTCGTGGGCCATGGTAGTGTCCAGATAGAAGAACTCCGGGGAGCCCTCGTGCATGTCCATGACGATGGACACGTTCTCCCGATCGATCAGGTTCTTGATGCCGGCGCAGACCTGCTCGGTAAGGACGCCGTTCTCGTTGCCGGGATAGAGGCGGTTCACGTTGCGGATCTCGGCGGTCTCCGTGCCCACCAGCTTCCGGCCGGAGGTGCCCTCATAGTAGTTGCGGTCGGGCCACTGGTCCACGGGGTTGGTGAGCCGGTTGCCCACCCGGAAGGTGCGGGTGGAACCGTCCTTCAGGGTGATGGTGAACAGATCCTGCATGCCGTCCAGGGGCGAGGTGTGGGTGAAGCCGGAGGTGTTGGTCCAGGGCATGATGAACACCCGGCCCGCCGTCACTTCGATGTTCTCCGCCATGGCGATGGCGGCCATCATGCCGGCACTCTCGTTGGGATGGGTGCCGCCCAGCACCAGGAAGGTGCCGCCGGGCACGCCGGAGTCAAACATGTAAATCTCCTCGTCCCCCACAGTCCCCTTCAGATTCGCGCAGTATTCGGAGAGCTTGGCCACCCGGGTGAGGCCGTCGCTGGCCGCCACGGGCTCCGGAGTCCGCATGGCCAGAAAATCGTGGGCCGCCACCGCGGCGAACAGAAGGGCCACGGCCAGCACCAGGATATTTTTCCAAAGATAGCTGTATTTCTTCATGGCCGCCTCCTCACTTGATGTGCAGCGCCCTAAGGGCGAAGGTCACCAGGATGACCGCCAGGGAGATGAGCTCCGGCAGGGGCCGCTTCTTCAGCAGGTTCACCAGCAGCAGCACCGCAAGCAGGGAGATCACGACGTAGTAAATGATGGATATCATGCGCTTTCCCTCCTTACAGAATGAGGCCCGTCATCTTGTCGCCGAAGACGACCATGACGACGCCCATGATCACGATCAGCAGCGCCGGCAACAGCAGCTGGGGAAGGACCTGTTTATAGGTCACGTCCTCGATGCCCAGCTCCTCCTCAGTGCGAGAGAAGACGCCGCCCCTAAAAGCGATGAGACAGGCCGCGCCTACGGCCGCCGCGCAGCCCGTGACGATCACCGTGTTGGCGAGCCAGCCGATGGGGAACACCGCGTAGGTGATGAAGAAGGCGGGCAGGGGCGCGGACAGGAAGAAGCCCACGACGAGGGACAGGGCCATGAGCACCAGCATCACCGCCCAGGTGAGATTCCCGTTGGTCCAGGGCAGGATATGATAGGAGAAGATGCCCCGGATGCCGTTCATGGAGCTGACCTCGATGAAGGAGCCCAGCGCCAGGACCGCCGCCGCCGGGACGGCCATGTCCGCCGTGCCTTGAAGCAAGGTGTCGAAGGCCGCCTTGGGACCCCGGCGGTTCGCCGGCAGCAGGAACGCCAGCACGATGCCGACGAGGAAGATGATCACCTGGCCGCCCACGTACACGTAGGAGCCCAGCAGCCCTTCCACCAGCACCAGGATGAGTACGACGCACAACGGCAGCAGGGGCAGGAGCTTTCCTTTTTCAAGATCGGGGGCGGGGCCTTGAAAGAGGGGCGCGCTCATGATCCCGAAAAGGAGGAACGCCGGCAGCGCCAGCACCAGCAGGGGCAGGAAAAAGCCCACATAGGGGGTGGGCAGCACGCTTCCCGCGCCGTTCGCCGCCACGATGGCGGGGATGCAGTTGGGGGGCAGCATCATGCCCAGGAACGCGCCCACGGCGATGAAGCCCACGGCCTTGGCCTTGTCCGCGCCGCGGCGGCGCAGATATTCGTACACCGGCTTGGCGCTCAGGAGCACGGACGCGGCGGCAAAGCCCGTCAGCATGCCGGGCAGGGCCAGGAACAGCAGCGCTCCGAAGCTGGACAGAACGGGATTCTTCCCCAGCAGCCGGCCGAAAAGCCCGTCCCAGGCCCCGTTGTCCTTCAGCACCCGGAGAAAGATCATGCCCACCACGCAGGGCAGCAGGGCGTCGAGGAAGCCGAAGGGCCCCTCCACGATCTCCCGAAAGCGCAGGCCCATGCCCGCCGCCAAACTTCCGGCCACCGCGGCCAGCAGCAGGGCGGGGGCCCACCACCTGGGATGGTTCCGGGTGACGATCTCGATCACCGCCACCACCCCCAGCATCAGGAGGGCAAGCAGATATTCTTCACGCATGATTCAAAAACCTCCTGGGTCGGGGAAGGTCCGGCGGACCTCCCCGGCCTTGGCACACAGTTGGATCAATAGGCGGCGGAACCGTAGAAGCGGCGGTAGTCCGCGGCAGCGTAAAACTTGTCGCCGGGCTTATGGTACACGGCGGCCACGCAGCCCACGTGGGCCCCCAGCTCGCCCTCGTCGGTGAGGGAGAAGCCCAGGGCGGTGAGCTTGTCGCGGGTCTCCTGGCTGTACCGGCTCTCGATGGACAAGTTCTTGCTGTTCTGATCCCGATAAACCCGGGGCGCGTTCACGGCCTCGGCCACGTTCATGTCGTAGTCGATGACGTTGGAGATGGCGATGGCCACGGCGGACACCAGCGCCCAGTTGCCGGGGGAGCCCACGGCCATAAAGGGCACGCCGTTCTCATCGGCCACGATGGAGGGGCAGATGGTGGAACGGACCCGGATATAGGGCATGAGCCGGTTCACCTTGGCGGAGGGGCTGTTGGTCAGGTTCCCGAGATGGGCGCTGAACACGAAGCCCGTGCCCGGCACGGCCACGGCGGAGCCGAAGTTGATGCCGTTGGTGTTGGTGGTGGAGACCACGTTGCCGTCCTTATCCATGACGGCCAGGTGGGTGGTGCCGCCCTGGTCGGGGGTGTTGGCGGCGGCCACCGCTTCGCCGGTCTCGCTGAGGGTCACGGTGAGGTTCCCCTTCTTGGCGTTCTTGAGGTAGGTGTCCAGGGTGATCTTGGCCGCCCGCTCCTTGGCGTACTCCTTGCTGATCATCTCGGCCACGGGCAGGTTGTAGTAATCCGGGTCGGCCATGTAGGCCACGCCGTCCATCTCCGCCAGGGCGTAGGCGTCCGCAGTGACCTTGACGGCCTCCATGCTGTCGCGGCCAAGGGCCTTCATGTCGAAGTTCTCCATGATGTTCAGCATCTCCAGGAGGGCCACGCCGCCGTTGCTGGGGCCGCCCACGGTGTAGACGGTGTTGCCCCGGTAGGTGGTGGAGATGGCGTCCCGCTCCTTGGTCTCGTACTGCGCGAAGTCCTCCCGGGTCAGGATGCCGCCGATGGACTGGATGTAGTCCACCATCTTCTGGGTGAAGTCGCTGTTATAGAAGGCTTCCTTGCCCCCGTCGGCGATGAGGTCCAGGGTGTCGGCCAGGTCCTTGTTGTAGATGGTCTGACCGTTGGAATAGGTGAAGCCGTCGTCGGTATAGAGGTTCAGGGTGTAGGGGTACGCGGACAGGTTCTCATACCGGCCCTCGATGTTGGTGTTCCAGCGCTGGGGCAGGGTGAAGCCGTTGCGGGCCAGGTCGATGACCGGCTGCAGGACCTGACGGCGGGTCAGGTTGCCGCTGCCGTACTTCTCGAGGGCCGTCATGGTGCCGTGGACCACCCCGGGGATGGCCAGGGACTCCACGGAGGGCGGGTTGGAGGAGGTGTCGGTGGAGATCTCCCCGGCGATGGCCGCCCCAGGCGCCTGGGTCATGTACTCCAGCACCAGATACCGGTCCTCCGCCTTCAGGTAGATGACCATCTGGCCGGCGCCGCCCATGCCGGAAGCGGCGGGCTCCAGCAGGCCCACGGCGTAGATCATGGCCACGGCCGCGTCCACGGCGTTGCCGCCGGCCTTGAGGATGTCCACGCCGATCTGGGACGCCACGGGGTTGGCGCAGGCAGCCGCGCCGAATTCGCCCACGGCGCCGGTGGCGTACTCGTCACCGGGGTAGGCGCCCTTGAAGGGGGGCTCCGTGGGGGCGGGTTCCGCGGTCACCGCAGGGGCGGGGGCCTGGGTCGCCTGGGCGGGGGCCTCCGTGGTCTGAGGCTTGGTTTCCGCGGTCTCGGTCTTCTTGCATCCGGCGACGATGCCCAGCAGCATCACGAGGGCAAGACAAAATGCGATGGTTTTTTTCACAGTGTTTCCCTCCCTATGGTTTGGTTTTCACGCAAAATCCAGCGATGGTGAATAAAAAAACCTCCCCTCCCGGGGAGGTTTTTGGGTACGATCAGGCGACGGGGGTGATCTCGAGGATGTTCATCAGCGTGTAGTCGGGGTAGGCGATGGAGGTAGCGTCCACGCCGTCGCCGGCCGCGTTGATGAAGATCTTCACTTCCGCCAGATCCTCTGCGTCGATCTCCTCGGACCAGCCGTCGGCGCAGGTGAACTTGTAGGCCTTGGCTTCCACCATGCCGACGGTCTTGAACAAGTCGGTCACGGAGTAACCGTCGGGCAGCACGTCCGTACCGGGCACGTAGACCAGGGCGGCGTCATCGAAGACGTACTGGCCGGCCGCCTTGCAGAGCTGATCCCGGACCTGGGCCTTGCCGCAGGTGAAGGCGTCGTTCTTGTTCTTGGTATCCAGGCAGATGTAGACCTTCATGAAGGTATCGATGTCGTAGTCGAAGATGTAGCCGTCCTTGTAGGAGATGGCCTTGGCCGTGGTGGTCTCGATGCCCGCCTTGGCGAGGACGTCCGCCACGGGATAGGCAGCGTACAGGGTGCCGCCGTAGTTCATGAGCTCGGGGGCTTCGGTGTCCAGAATGCCGTCGGCGTTGGGCATGACCACGATCTGGCAGATGCCGTCCACCGGCTCGGATTCCTTGGTCATGTCGTGAGGCACGATGTAGCGGATGGAGGTGAGGCCATAGCCGGGATAGGCGATGGAGGTAGCGTCGATGGTGCCCTTCTCGTCCACGTAGATCTTGACCTTGTCCAGATCCGCCGCGGCGATCTCTTCCTTGTAGTCGTCGGCGCAGATGAAGTCGTAGGACTCGGCGGGCGCCATCTTGATCTCGTCGAACAGCTCCTTCACATTCTCCCAGCCGTCTTCGGGCACGAACAGAGCGCACTCGTGGCCGGTGAGGATGTAGCCCATGTACTGGACCATGGCGTTCATCTTCTGGGTGGGACCGGTGAACACGTCGTAGGTGCCGCCCTTGCTGTCGGTGAAACCGAAGGACACGCCCTTGGCGCAGAGGGTCTCATAGGAATCGGTGCCGTCGTCGGTGTAGCCGTCGCTGTAGGCGGTGACGGCCACGATGTCGTTGGCTTCGGGCACGAACCAGAAGTTCTTCTCGAAGATCTCGCCGAGCTTGTAGGAGGGCAGCCAGTAGGCGTTGAAGCGGGAATCCTCGCTCTTGACCGTCTCGATGTCCTTCACCAGGGTGTTCAGCACGACCAGCTTGTGGATGCCTTCGGGCTCGGGCTCAGCGGTGGGCTCGGGCTCAGCGGTGGGCTCGGGAGCGGGCGCCTCGGTGGGCTTGGGCTCCTCTTTGGGGGCTTCGGTGGGCTTGGGCTCTTCCGTCACGACGGGCGCCTCAGCGGGCTTTTCCGCGGGCTTCTGGGTGCAGCCGACGAACATGGACGCCAGCATCACGACCGCCAGCAGCAATGCGAACCAGGTCTTTTTCATGTTGTTCCCTCCTGTTTTCATTTCAAAATGATGTGTCATACGCCGCGGTGCGCACCTAAAACGCAAGCCGCCTGTATACGCAATATATTATAGCGAAGGCCCTCTTTTCTGTCCAGTTTTTTTCTCCATAATTCACAAATGCCCAGAAGGGTCGGCGGCCGAAAAGCTCCGGTACATCAAGCTTTTTCCTTTTTTGCAGGATATTATGCAAAAAAGTGATGGACAGATGTGCAAATATTTCCCGGCGGATTGTAATTGTTCCCGGTATGCGATACAATAAAAAAAACTGGAAAGTGGGGTATAATTATGAACGGATTAGAGCGCAACGTTGCCCGCCTGTTCTCCAACGAAGGAAAGCTGTTCGCCATGGCCATGGATCTGCCCCAGTGCGGCCTGGTGGATGGGCTGGAGGACCCCGTGTCCGTGATCCGGGCCCGGAAGGACTCCCAACTGGACGCTTTCCTGATCAACCCCGGCGTGGCCCGGCTGGCCGAGAAGGAGCTGCTCCACAAGAAGATCATTCTTCGGACCTCCTTCGGCGGCACCTTCCTTTCCACGGAATTCACCAACGTGAACAAGAACTTCGTCAGCCCCGAGACTGCCCTTGCCATGGGCGCGGACGCGGTGGTGATGATGATGGTCCTGGGCGGAGCCGACTATCGGAGCATCCAGGACGCGGCGGACGCCATCGACGGCTTTCACCGGCTCCAGATCCCCGTGGTGGTGGAGATCCTGGCCGACGACTTCACCAAGACCCAGACCTTCGACATCCAGGCCAACGGGGCCCGGGTGGCCGCAGAGCTGGGGGCGGACGTGGTGAAGGCCTTCTATACCGAAAACTTCGAGACCGTGGTCAAGAGCTGCCCGGTGCCCATCGTCCTCGCCGGCGGTCCCAAGGGCGCGGACATTCTGGACACGGCGACGGACGCTGTCAGATGCGGCGTCAAGGGCTTCTGCTTCGGCCGGAACCTGTTCCAGAGCGAGGACGCCGCGGAACGGATCGAAAAACTGTACCAAATCCTTCATAAATAACATTACAGGAGCTGTTTCATGCCTCGAAATCGCACGGATATGATGCAGATGTATCGTATCGCCAAGATGTACTATATGGACGGCCTGACCCAGGCGCAGATCGCGGCGGCGGAGAGCATCTCCCGGTCCCAGATCTCCCGGCTGCTGGATCAGGCGCGCGCCCGTGGCATCGTGGAGATCACCGTGCGCATGCCGGGCAGGATCAGCCTCAACGAGCTGCGGGACGATCTCGTCCGGGAGCTGAAGCTGAAGGACGTGGCCATCGCGCCTCTCAACGAGACCGCCGCCGAGGAGGACGTGATCGAGGCCATCGCCACCGCCGCCGCCGGCTTCCTTCCCAAGGAGCTCAAATCCTGCCGGACGGTGGGCGTGGGCTGGGGCCGGACCGTGTACCGCATGAGCTGCGTTCTCTCCCACCGGGTGGCGGAGTCCGAGAAGCTGTTCGTGCCCCTCATCGGCGTTTCCGGCACGGACAATCCCGCCTTGCAGGTGAACACCATCCTGGACCGCATGGGCGAACGGTTCCGGGCCCATACCTATTTTATTAACGTGCCCGCCTTTCGGGAGAGCGACGCGGCTCTCTCAGCGCTGGAAAGGAAGCGGCTCCAGCAGCTGCACCGCTATTGGGACGATCTGGACGCCGCCATCGTGGGCGTAGGGACAGCCCCGGGCGCCGATCATTTCTTCATCACCGAGGTGGACGCCCAGCTTGCCGAGCGGTCGCTCCTGGCCCAGGCCGTGGGCGACGTGCTGACCCATTTCTTCCGGGCGGACGGTACCCTGGTGCCCGAGATCTCCGGCTACGAGCGGGTGGCCTTCGACGCCGCCGATCTTCGCCGGGTCCGCAAGGTGATCTGTCTCGCCGGCGGGCGGGACAAGGTCCCCGCCCTCATCGCCGCCGCACGTGCCGGATACTACAACATGCTGGTGACAGACAGCGTCACCGCAGAAGCCATCTATACTACGATAAGGAGTTGAAGCAGATGAAAGCGTTGGTGTATGTCGCCGAAAAGCAGCTGGAAGTCCGCGACGTGCCGGAACCGCAGGGAGAGTTTCTGGTGCGCGTCCTGGGCTGTGCCATCTGCGGGACCGATCTGAAGACGTTACTCCACGGACACCCCTACTTCAAGCCCCCCACGATCCTGGGCCACGAGTTCTACGGCGTGGTGGACAAGGCGCCGGCCGGCTGCGGCTACGCCCCCGGCGACTACGTGGTCGTGGCGCCCTACGGGGAGTGCGGCGTCTGCGACGAATGCCGCCAGGGCAACGGAGAAAGCTGCAAGAACAAAGAGTATGTGGGGGACGGCGCCTTCTGTGAGAAGGTGAGCGTCCCCTTGTCGTTCGTCCAGCGAGGCGTGTTCCCCATCCCCGGGCGGGACAAGGCCTTCGCCCTGGTGGAGCCCCTGGCCTGCGTGCTGGACGGTGTGGAGCAGATGGAGGTCACCGAAAGGGACAGGGCCCTGGTCATCGGCGGCGGTCCCATGGGCGCCCTCATCGCCTTCACCCTGAAGGATCGGGGCATCGACGTGCAGGTGGCGGAGCTCAACGAGCTGCGGCAGGCCTGTCTCAACGGCTGGGGCATCCCGGCGGCGCCCCTGGAAACTTATAATCTGAAGGAATTCACCCGCATCTTCGTGGCGGTGAACAAGAAGGAGCTGGTGGAGCAGGCCATCCATTCCGTCCACAACGGGGGCCGGGTCCACGTGTTCGCCGGGCTCCCCGCCGGCACCGTTCTGAACGTGGACGCCCACGACCTCCACTATCGGAAGGTGTCCGTCATGGGCAGCAGCGGCTTCCGCCTGGACCATTTCAGGATGGCTTACGAGGCCGTGCGGAACAATCCCGACCACTATCGCCGCCTCATCACCCACACCTTCCCCCTGGAGAAAGGGCAGGAGGCCTTCGACTTTTTGCGGGACGGCCGGGCCTTCAAGATCGTCATCGAGCCATGAGGATCGGCGTTCTGGTCAACCCGTCCGCCGGTCACGGGCAAAAGGCCCGGGCAGTGATCTCCCGGCTGGAGGAAAGCTGGCAGGGCCATGAGCTCCTGGCCATGGCCGGTCCCTCCGCCCCCTCCTTTACCCGGGCGACGCTGCTGCCGGAGCCGGACGGCGGGTATGTGGAAAAGCTCTTTGGAAGCGTCCGGGCCCTTCTTGACGCCGGCGCGCAGATGATCACCACCCTGGGCGGCGACGGCACCGCCGCCTACGCCGCCGAAGCGCTGGGCGACGCCCGCCGGACCGTTTCCCTACTGGGCATCGGCCTGGGCACTGCCAACGTGGGACCCATCGTCACCCTAAGCGGGGACGATCCCATCCCCCCGGTGGAAGCGTTGGCCTTCGTGCCCGGGGACGCCGTCGCGGTGTATAGCTGCGGCCGCCGGATCGCCGCCGGATACAACGACGTGGTTTTGGGCAACACCTACCTAGCCACGGTGGACGGCGAGACCGTCACCGCCGACGGGCAGACCCTGCTGACCGAGGGCAAGGTCGTCCGGGGCAGGCCCCTTGAGAACGTGTTCGGCCCAGACACCCGGGTGACGAAGAACGGCCGTCCCCTCCCCGTGTCCCTGCCCGCCGTAGGGCAGGCGATCGCCGCGCCTCTTTCCCAGGATCGGCTCTACGGGCGGGCCGTCCACGGCATCTACTGCTACGCCCCCGATTCCCCCACCCAGGGTGCCCTCACCCTGAGCGCCCGGGCTCTAGTCAGCTATGAACCGGACGAAAGGGGCTACGACGCCTTCGCCCCCGAGGAGCGGCTGCTCTTCTCGGCGGCGGACGAGATCGCCATCACCGGCCTCGATTCCTCGATCCTGGCCGTTTGCGACGGGAACCCCTGGCCCCTGGCGGGCGGGGCCGTCACGCTGCACTATGTCCCCCAAGATGTCCTGATCGCCAAAAGGAGATGAGCCTATGGAAAAGAACGTTTCGGCGGCCGTACAGCCGCCTGCGCGCGCCGTCCGCAAGGTCCGGATCGGAAAGAACATCTATTCCGTCCCGGAGATCGTGGTGGGCGTGCTTCTGCTGGTCCCCTCCATCGTATTCCTGGTGTTCACCTTCGTGATCCCCGTGGTGCAGGTGGTGGAGCTCAGCCTGACCAACTTCAACATGGCCACGGGCGAAATGTCCTTCGTGGGCATCCGCAACTATGAGTATCTGCTGGGGAACGAGGACTTTTGGCTGTCCATGTGGAACACCTGCAAGTATTCCGCGGCCAAGCTCATCTTCGACACGTCCCTGGCCCTGTTCATCGCGGTGCAGCTGGACAAGAACGTGCCCCTCAAGAAGTTCCTTCGATCCACCTACTTCGCCCCGGTGGTGGTGCCCATGGTAGCCTCCAGCCTGATCTGGATCTGGTTCTACGATCCTCAGGTGGGTCCCTTCAACCAGATCCTCTCCTTCCTGGGTCTGCCGGAGCTCAAGTGGCTCTACAGCGAGCACACCGCCATGATCTCCATCTTGCTGTTCTCCATCTGGAAGGGCCTGGGGTACAACGTGGTGCTGTTTTTGTCGGGCCTGCAGAACATCTCCGACTCCTACCTGGAGGCGGCGCGGCTGGATGGCGCCAGCGAATGGCAGCTTTTCTGGAAGGTGAAGTTCCCCCTCCTTCGGCCCATCACCAACTTCGTGGTCATCATGTGCATCATCAACTCCTTCAAGGTGTTCACGGAGATCAACGTCATGACCCCCAACGGCGGCCCCCTGGGGTCCACCCGCCTCATCGTCAGCTACATCTACGAGCAGGCCTTCACCAATGGCCGCATGGGCCGGGCCTCCGCCGCGGCGCTGCTGCTGTTCGTCGTCATCTTCATCCTGACCCAGATCCGCTCCGCCATGGATGCGAGAAAGGACGTGGACTATGAGTAAGAATCCCGATATCCAGCCCATGCGCATCCGCCGCAAGCGTCTGAACGGCTACCAGTGGTACGTGTTCGTCATGCTCACCATCGGCGCCGTGTTCATGCTCTTCCCCTTCGTGTGGATGATCCTCTCCGCTTTCAAGACCAAGGCGGACGTGTACGCCTATCCGCCCCGGTGGGTCCCCTCCGTATGGCAGTGGGACAACTTCACCAAGGTCTTCGAGATGATCCCCTTCTGGCGGTACTACTTCAACAGCATCGTCACCTCCGTCATCGAGACGGTGCTGCAGATCGTCATCTCCATCTTCGCGGCCTACTCCATCACCAAGCTCCGCTACCCCGGCAAGCAGCTGTTCCTGGCCTTCATGCGCTCCAGCCTCTTCGTGCCCATGGTGGTGACCATGATCCCCATGTACCTGCTGGTGGCCTCCCTGGGATGGCTGGATACCTACGCGGGCATCATCTTCCCCCAGGTGACCACGGCCTTCACCACGCTCCTTTTGATGAGCTACTTCGACTCCATCCCCAAGGACCTGGTGGACTCCGCCAAGCTGGACGGCTGCGGCTACTTTAGGGTTTTGACCCGGGTGGTGGTGCCCAACGCCAAGGGCGCCATCTCCACGGCCACCCTCTTCTCCTTCCTGGGAAACTGGAAGAGCTACACCTGGCCCCTGATCGTCACCACCAAGACGGAGTACCGGACGCTGCCCATCGGCCTCAAGTACCTGATGCAGGAGTCCTCCTCCGAGTATCAGGTCATGATGGCCGCCTCCCTCATGGCCATCCTCCCGGTGCTCATCATCTTCATCTTCTGCGAGAAGCAGCTGGTTCGTTCCATCACCCTGACCGGCATGAAATCCTAAGGACACATTGAAAGGAGTCACTATGAAACACATGAAAAAAGTCATCGCGTTCCTGCTCGTGGCGCTGCTGCTCCTGCCCGGATGCGTCAGCCAGTACGCCAACAAGGTGGATAAGGAGCCCACCCCGGCCCCCGCCCAGCAGACCGAAACCAAGACCGAGACCAAGACGGAAGAGAAGCCCGCCGCGGCCGCCCCCACGGAGGCCCCCGCCCGGGAGAAGCAGACGCTGCAGGTCTGGTACGCCGTCAGCGGCACCAGCGGCGACAAGTTCGTGGCCATGTCCAAGGCCTTCGACGAAGGCAGCGATCTCGTGGATCTGGAGCTCTCCTACTCCGGCGGCTCCGCGGACACCGCCACCAAGGTCAGCGCCGCCCTGCTCACCAACACCCAACCCGACGTGGCCCTCATGTACGCCGGTCCCCTCTACACCGGCGGCCGGAACGACTATACCATGGGCGAACTCGTCAAGCGGGCTGAGTTCGACGTGGACGACATCTTCCCCGGCATGCTGGACTACTGCACCTACATGGGCCAGGGCATCTGCGCGGTGCCCTTCGGCATCTCCACCCAGGTCATGTACTACAACAAGACCCTCCTGGAAAATGCCGGCGTGGACATGACCAACCCGCCCAAGACCTGGCAGGAATTTTACACCCTCTGTGAGGACCTGCTGACGAAGCTGGGAGGCGAGGGCAAGGACTTCACCGCCTTCGACGTGTCCGACGCGCCCTGGCTCTTCAAGTCCATGCTGAAGCAGAACGGCTGTGAGATCGTCGTCCAGGACGAAAACGGCAAGATCAAGCCCGTGTATAACAACGAAGCGGCCCTGGAGGTCACCGACTTCTGGTACTCCCTGGTCACCTCCGGCATCATGGCCGCCGGCGAGCACGATAACGCGGAGAACCGGTTCCTCTCCGGCAACTGCGCCTTCATCGCCGCCACCTCCAACCGTATCTCCCGCTGGAAGGGCGCCACGGAGTTCGAGCTGGGCGCCATTGAGATGCCCTACTTCAAGGAGCAGTCCCTGGCCCTGGGCGGCAACGTGATGGTCATCCTCACCGACGATCCCCAGAAGGTGGAGGCCGCCTGGGAGTACGTCTCCTATCTGACCACCGCCGAAAACAACGCCCAGTTCGCCCTGGCCACCGGGTATCTGCCCATCCGCAAGTCGGAGCTCAATAACCCGGACATCCAGAAGGCCCTCAGCGAAAACGCTCTCTACAGCATCGCCTTCAAGCAGCTGGATTACACCTTCGCCTATACCCACTTCGAGCAGATGGGCACCATGGACTCCCAGATCCGGAACATGCTCAACAAGTTGGAGAAGAACCGGGGCACCAGCCAGGACCTCCTGGATAAGGCCGTGAAGGACCTTCAGAGCGAGATCGACGAAGGTTAAAACCTTCCTTTGGGGCGGGGATACCGCCCCTATGGGCAAGGGCGCGGCACGCTGCGCCTTTGCCCATAGCAAGGAAAGGAAGAACGCCATGAAGCAAGCACAGTATTCGTTTTCCACCGGGGCCCTGTTCCCCTATGAGTCCGAGGACGCCCTGCAGATGATCAGGGATGCCGGCTTCGACTACGCCGAGCTCATGCCCCAGGCCATCTCCGACGCCTCCGAGTCAGCCACGAAAAAGTTCGAGAAGACCGGCATCCGCCTCGCTTCCATCCACTATCCCCTGGTCATGTTCGGCGTGCTCTACACCGCCCACAGGACCATGCGGGAGGACGGGCGCAAATTCTCCAAGGATCTGCTCACCATGGGCGAGCGCATGGGCTGCCGGGTGCTGGTGGTCCACCCCCACAATCCCAGCTACCCCGGCTACGAGGAGCTGCTGGAAAAGCCCGTGATCGACAATCTTCTGTGGCTGGCCGACGAATGCGCCAAACACGACGTGCTCATGGCCATGGAGAACTCCCCCTACACCTGTTCCACGGCGGAGAAGCTCAACGCCTACGTGAAGGAGCTGAACCATCCCAACATCCGTCCCATGGTGGACACCACCGAAGCGCGGGAAGCGGATCAGGACCCCGCCGCCTTCATCCGGGCCTGCCCTCCCTGCCATCTGCACATGAGCGACTATCTGGGCAATATCAAGCACCTGCCCGCCGGCGAGGGCGACACCGACTGGGCGGACGTGAAGGACGCCCTGGGCGACTACAAGGGCTTCTACACCCTGGAACCCGCCTACAAGTTCTATCTCTCCGACACCCGAGAAAAGATCAGAAAGGGGTATGAATTCCTCTGTGAGCGTTTCTCCTGACAAGCAGCGGCGCGTCGAAGCCGCCCTGCTCTCCTTCGCCTGCGGGGACGCCCTGGGCATGGCCACGGAGTTCATGACCCGTGAGCAGATCGAGCGCGCCTTCCCGGAGGGCGTCACCCGCCTTTTGGCGCAGAAAGATTCCCAGAATCACAGCGATCTCGTTCCCGGCTCCGTCACCGACGACACAGAGCAGGTGGCTTACCTGCTGGAACGGTATCGGCAGAAGGGGGCCGTCACCGTGACGGACACGGTGGACGCTCTCCTCGCCTGGATCCGGGAGACCGGGGCCGTGGAAAAGCACTATATCGGGCCCAGCTCCCTCAAAGCCCTCACCGCCATCGAGAACGGGGCGGACCCTGCCACCGCCGGGACAGGCACCACCTGCGGCGGGATCATGCGGACCCCGGCGGCGGTGTGCTTCGACCCGGATCAAACCATGGACCAGCTGCGGACAAACGTCCGCACCGCCCTGCTGCCCACCCACAACACCTCCGAAGCGTTGGAGGCGGCGGGCTGCTACGGGGCGGCCCTGCTCACGGCCCTGAACGGCGGCACGGCAGAGGAAGTCATCGCGGCCGCCTTGGAAAACGGCCCCCTGACAGAGGCCCTGGCCCCCTGGCAAGGGTGCGCTGCGTCCTCCGCGGCCCGCATCCGGGCGGCGGCCGGCTGGGGCCGGCTCCCCCGGGAGGAGCTCTTTTATCGGCTCTATGACCTGTGGGGCACGGGCCTTCCCTCGGCGGACGTGTGCGGGGCGGCTTTCGCCCTGTTCCTGGCGGCGGAGGGCAGCGCCTATCAGGCCGTCTCCCTGGGTGCGTCTCTGGGCGGCGACACGGACACCATCGCGGCGCTTGCCGGGGCGCTGACCGCGGCTCAGGCGGGCTATACCGACATTCCGGACCACATCACGGCACCTGTGCGGGCGGTGAACGGTGAAATCCTAAGGAGGCTGGGCCTGTGAAAAAGAGCTTTCTTGCGCGCGTGGGCGGCTACTTCGGATGCCTCAAGGGGAACGATCGGGTGTGCATCGCCTTCCACCCCCTGTGGGGCGTGCCCTACACCTTCTACACCTATTACATCAGCCTGTATCTCAAGGAGATCGGCCTCACGGACACGGCTCTCGGCCGCCTGATGGTGGCGGGTACCGTGGCCTCCTTCCTCTTCAGCTTCATCTCCGCGCCGCTGGTGGATCGGATGGGCCGCAAGCGTGCCACCTTCGTGTTCGACCTGCTGTCCTCGGCCCTGCCGCCGTTGGTGTACCTGTTTTCGAAGAACTTTTTCTTCGCGCTGCTGGCCGTGATCCTGTTCAACTCCAACAAGATCATGAGCATCGCCTACTATCTCGTGATGATCGAGGACAGCGACGAGGAGAGCCGGATCGTGGCCTTCAACCTGTTCAACATCATCACCGTGGCGGCGGGCTTGCTCATCCCCATCGCGGGCATCTTCGTGGACAGGTACGGCGTGGTGGCCACGGAACGGGTGTTCCTCATCGTGTCCTTCCTCATGATGACCGCCATGATCCTATTCCGGAACATGCTCCTTAAGGAGACCGCCATCGGGGAAAAGCTACGGGCCGCCTCGGCGGGCAAGGGCCTGGGCGCGTTCTTCAAGGAGGCATACAAGCCCTACGGGGACGCCATGGCCTTCCTGCGCCGGAACCGGGCGGCGCTGCTGTTCGTGCTCATCAACATCCTCTTCTACGTGTACATGAACCTGGGGTCCAACTACAGCCTGTACTTCGTGCCCTACTTCACGGACCGGCTGGGCATGGACGCCATGCAGTCCTCGGTCCTGGGCAGCGTCTACTACGGGGGCATGCTCTTCGCCATGATCCTCATCAATCCCCTCTTCGGCCGCAAGGGGCTGATCTTCGGGGTGCGCATGAGCGCCCTCGTCACCCTCCTGGGGCTCGTTGCCCTGGTGGTGATCCCGGCGAAAGTTTACGGCCTGGCCATCGCCGCCACCCTCGTCATGGCCCTGGGCTACGGGATGCTCAAGAGCGAGGTGGACGGAGGGCTGGCCGTGTACACCGGCAGCGAGTATCAAAGCGGGGTCTACGCCCTGGCGAACCTGTTCTCCTCCGGGCTGGGGATCGTGGTCACGGCTCTCTGCGCCGTCCTCTACCCCCACTCCCCCCGGTGGCTGTACATCCTCTGCAGTGCGCTGGTATTCTTGATCCTGTTGGGTGCCTGTTTGGTGAAGGAGCCGAACCAGGCGGAAAGGAAGTAACCTATGCCCTATCAACCCTTTTCCTTCGTGTTCCCCACCCGGATCGTCTTCGGGCCCGGGGAGAGCGGCCGCTGCGCCGAGCTGGCGGCGGAGCTGAAGCCCCGGAAGGTCTTCGTCTGCACCTACGCGGACGTGCGGCTGCCGGTGCTGGATCAGCTTTTGACCGGCCTCGACCAGCGGGGCGTCCCCTATTACCTCCACGCCGCCTGCACCGCCAATCCCCGGGCGGAGCAGATCAACGAGGCTGCGGCCATCTTCCTCCGGGAGGGCTGCGATCTGGTGGTGGGCGTGGGCGGCGGCTCCGTCATCGACACCTGCAAGGGCGTGGCGCTGCTGGCCAAGAACCCCTGCGATGAGGGCGTCTGGGCCTACGTCAGCGGGGAAAAGACGGCGGAGAACGGGGCGTATCCCATCGGCTTAGTGGTGACCATCGCCTCCACCGGCTCCGAGAGTAACGAAAGCTTTGTGGTCACGGATCGGCTGGGGGAGCAGAAGATGATCTGCAACCACCCCAGCGTCCGGCCCACCTTCTCCATCTGCGACCCCACCTTGACCCTGACCCTTCCCAGGCGGCAGACGGCTCTCGGGGCGGCGGACATCTTCTCCCACGTTCTCGAACAGTTTCTTCACCGGGACGCCGCCGTGGACGTGAGCGACAACATGTCCCTGGGCATCCTGGAGGCGGTGTACAAGTGGGGCCCCGTGGCCTGCGAGACGCCGGGGGACCTCAACGCCCGGAGCAACCTCATGTGGGCCAGCATCCTGGCCATGAGCCGGGTCCTGGGGGTGGGTCACGAGGAGAACTGGCTGTGCCACATGCTGGAGCACGCGGTGTCGGCCAAGTACAACATCCCCCACGGCGCGGGCATGACCGCCATATTGCCCGCCTACCTCCGGTTCATCGCGCCCCAGGACGACGCGAGCAAGCTGGACGCTTTGAAAAAGCTGTTCGGCAGCGACGACGCGGCCCGGGGGCTGGAAGCTTTCTTCCGACGCATGGGCCTGCCCGTGAACCTGACGGAAGCGCTGGGCTTCACTCCCGACGAGGAGACCGTCCGGGAGCTGGCCCAAAACGCCCTGCCCTGGGGGGACATGGCGGCGGGCGGCTACGCGCCCTTCACCCTGGAGGACGCCATCACAGTATTAAGCGAGGCATGTAAATGAACGACTATGACGTATTGATCGTGGGCGGGGGCAGCGTAGGCTGCGCCATCGCCTACGCCCTGAGCCGCTACGACCTCAAAGTGGCCGTGGCGGAGAAGGAGCTGGACGTGGGCATGGGCACCAGCGGCCGCAACAGCGGCGTGGTCCACGCCGGGTTCAACAACCGGCCCGGCAGCCTCATGGCCAAGCTCTGCGTGGAGGGCAACGAGGGCTTCGAGGCCCTGTGCAAGACGCTGGACATCCCCTATAAAAAGACCGGCAAGCTCATCGTGGGCTACGACGAGGCGGATCGCCAAGCCCTCATCAAGTTGAAGGAGCAGGGCGAGAAGAACGGGGTCAAGGGCCTCGAGATCATCGACGGGGCGGCCATCCGGGCCATCGAGCCGGACCTGCCCGCCAGCTGGGCCATGCTCTCCAGGAACACCGCCGTGTTCAACCCCTTCCTCTACTCCATCCACCTGGCGGAGGCCTCGGCCCAGAACGGGGTCCAGTACTACCTGAACAGCCCCGTCACCGCCGTGGAAGCCACGGAGGAGGGCTATCGGGTCCAAGCTGGAGAACACACCCTCGCCTGCCGGACCCTGATCAATTCGGCAGGCCTCTTTTCCGACAAAATTTCCGCCATGGCCGGGGACCCCTCCTTCACCATCTACCCCTGCCGGGGCGAATACTATCTGCTGGACAAGGGCAACTTGAATCTTCCCGTGTACCCGGTGCCCCGGCCCGGCGTGGGGGGGCTGGGCGTCCACCTCACCGTCACCGTGGACGGGAACATCCTCATCGGCCCCAGCGCGGACTATATCGAGAACCACGAGGATTACAGCACCACCGAGCCCATTTTGGACCAGTTGCGGCGGGAGGCCCAGGTGCTGCTGCCCACCCTGAACATGCGGACCGTCATCGGCACCTACGCCGGGGTCCGGCCCAAGCTGGTGAAGAAGGGCGAAGCCAACTTCGGCGACTTCGTCATTGAGCGGAGCCCCAAAGCCAGGCACCTCGTCAACCTCATCGGCATCGAGTCCCCGGGCATCACCGCCTCCATGCCCATCGCCAAAATGGTGCTGGACATCCTCTCGGAGGACACGGTGCTGAAGGAAAAACCCGATTTCGTCCCCACCTACCGGGGCATCCCGCCCTTCGCGGAGCTCTCCCGGGCGGAGCAGCGGGCGCTGATCGAACAGGACCCGGACTACGGGGACGTGGTCTGCCGCTGCGAGACGGTGACCCGGGCCCAGGTGAAGCGGGCCCTGCACAACCCCATCGGCGCCACGGGCATCATCGCCGTGAAGAACCGTACCCGGGCCACCATGGGCCGCTGCAACGGGGGCTACTGCTTCCAGCGGATCGTGGAGATGCTGCTCAGCGAGGGCAAGGCCCCCGGGGACATCGACCTGAAGCGGCGAGGAGATCACCCTTTGCTGGGGTATGTGAAAGGCAAGGAGGCGTAAAGTATGGAACGAGCTGATCTTGTCGTCATCGGCGGCGGCCCCGCGGGATTGGCCGCGGCGGTCCGCGCCAGGGAAAAGGGTGTCGGGCGGGTGCTGCTGCTGGAGCGGAACCCGGTGCTGGGCGGCATTTTGAACCAGTGCATCCACGACGGCTTCGGCGTGCTGCGCTTCGGCAGCGCCATGTCCGGCCCCGAATACGCGGCCCGGTTCATTCAGATGGCCCGGGACGCGGGGGTGGAGACCGTCACCGGCGCCATGGTGGTGGAGCTTTCCCCCGACAAAAAGGTCACCTACATCACCCCCGGGGGCCTCTTTGAGGTCCAGGCGGACGCCGTCATCCTATCCACGGGCTGCCGGGAACGGACCCGCGGCGCCTTAGCCGTGCCCGGGAACCGGCCCGCGGGGGTATACACGGCGGGCGTGGTCCAATACCTGATGAACATGCGCAACATCGCCTTCGGCAAGAACGTGGTCATCATGGGCTCCGGCGACATCGGCCTCATCATGGCCCGGCGCATGACGCTGGAGGGAGCCAAGGTCCACTGTGTCCTCGAGAAGCTCCCCTTCTGCTCCGGCCTTCCCCGGAACGTGCGCCAGTGCCTGGAGGACTTCGACATCCCCCTGTGCCTGGCGGAGACCGTGAAGGAGATCCACGGAGACGACCATATCACCCACGTCGTCACCGCTAAGGTGGACGAAAAGGGCCAGTTCATCCCCGGGAGCGAGAGGACCATTCCCTGCGACGTGCTGGTGCTGTCCGTGGGCCTGATCCCGGAGAACGAGCTCGCCAAGGCCTGCGGCATAGAGATGGACCCGGTCACCGGCGGCGCCCTGGTGGACGGGGATCTGATAACCTCGGTGCCCGGCGTCTTCTCCTGCGGCAACGGCCTCCACGTCCACGATTTGGTGGACCTGGTCAGCGAGGAGGGCGAGCGGGCGGCGGAGCACGCGGCGGCCTGGCTGAAGGGTGAAACGAACAAGCGGATGATCCCCGTGAAGCTGTCCGGCGGCATCCGCTACGTACTGCCCCGGCAGCTGACCGCAGGCGAGGACGGATACCTGTCCATGCGGGTCACCCTTCCCGGCCGGGACCAGAAGCTGACCGTCACGGCGGACGGCCGGACGTTGGTGAGCAAGAAGATGAAGCGGGTCATGCCCTCGGAGATGATTCGCCTGAAGGTGAAGGACGTGCCCGTCTGCGAAGGGGTGGAGGTGAGCCTCACATGAAGAAGATGGAATTGACCTGCGTGGTCTGCCCCAACGGATGCCTTTTGACCGTGTGGCAGGAGAACGGCGAGACCAAGGTGGAGGGCGCAGCCTGCAAGAACGGCGTCGCCTACGGGCAGACGGAGCTCACGGACCCCCGCCGGGTCCTGACCACCAGCGTGGCGGTCAACGGCGGCGTGCTGCCCCTGGTCAGCGTCCGCAGCACCGCCCCCATTCCCCGGGCGGCCCTGCTCCCCGCGGTGGCGGCCCTGAAGGACCTGGTCGTGGATGCCCCGGTCCATATCGGCGATCTCGTCTACGAGGATCCGTCCATCGGCCTCACCCTTCTGGCCTCCCGGAACGTGGAAAAGGCGGAGTGAGTCTCCCCCGAATGAATACCCAACCGCTTCCGGCTTCGGAGGCGGTTTTTCCGTATTCCCTTTGACAGCGGGGCGGGGCCGGGGTATACTGCCGTATATGGAAGAACAGCTTACATTGCAAGTCGTCGCCCGGATACGGAGCGATTTCACCAGCAAATTCGGCATCCCCCGGCAATCCAATCTGGTGCCGGAGCAGGAGGCATTGGTGGTGTTCGAGCCAGAATACCGGGACGAGAACGCCCTCCGGGGCCTGGAAGGCTACAGCCACCTGTGGCTCATCTGGGGGTTCTCGGAGGTGCACCAGGAGGGCTGGTCCCCCATGGTGAAGCCGCCCAAGCTGGGGGGCAACAAGCGCATGGGGGTGTTCGCCACCCGGTCCCCCTTTCGGCCCAATCCCCTGGGCCTGTCCTCGGTACGGCTGGTGCGCCTCGAGAAGCGGCAAGGCCTGGGCACGGTGCTGGTGGTGGCCGGGGCGGACCTCATGGACGGGTCCCCCATCTACGACGTCAAGCCCTATCTTTCCTTCACCGACAGCCATCCGGAGGCCCGAAACGGCTTCGCGGCGGACCATATTGAGGAGCGATTGCCGGTGGAGTTTCCGGCAGAGCTCCTGGAGCGCATCCCTGTAGAGAAGCGGCCCGCTTTGCTGGCCTCCCTTTCTCTTGATCCCCGGCCCGGGTATCTCACGGGCCGCAGCGACCCCTACGGCTTTGGCTACGCCGGGAAGGACGTGCGGTTCTACGTGGAGGACGGGGTGGTGAAGGTCTTCGACGTGGTGGACGAGCCATGAAGCGATTCCTTTCCCTGTTGTTGATCATGCTCCTGCTGCTCTCGGGCTGCCGCCAGCCCCGGGAGAAGACGGACCCGGCGAAGCTGTACGCGGGGTCTGTCGAAGCAGACAAGGTGAACCTCTTTTTCCTGGCCGTGGGCCAGGGCGACGCCTGTCTCGTCACCTTTCCCACCGGGGAACGGATCATGATCGACACAGGCCCCTTCGAAAGCCAGGACCGGCTGGTGGATCAGCTCCACGCCCTGGGGATAGACAAGCTGGACGCGATCTTCGTCACCCACGGCCACGCCGACCACACGGGGAACCTGCTGACGCTGGTGCGCCGGTTCGATGCGGCTAAAGTCTATCACGGGGGCGGCGAGGGGGACTACGGCGATCTTTTGGACAAGGTCCGCCGCCGGGGCGCGAAGGTCACGCCCCTTCTTGAGGGGGACGCCATAACCTACGGCGACGCGACCATCACGGTCCTGAGCCCCTTGCAGAACCGGATCTACGACGACCTCAACGGCTCCTCCGCCGTATTGCGGCTCACCTACGGGGAGAACGCCGCCCTGTTCATGGCGGACGCCACCATGCAGACGGAGGAGTACATGCTCTTTCGCTACCACCGGGCGGAGCTTCAGTCGGACGTGCTGAAGGTGGGACACCACGGCTCCCCCTCCTCCTCGTCCCTCCGGTTCCTGCACGTGATCTCCCCTGCCCTGGCCGTTGTCAGCGTGGGGCGGGACAACGAATACGGGCACCCGTCCCCGGAGGTGCTGCTGCGCCTGGGGCTGATCGGGAGCAGGATCCTGCGGACGGACGATCGGCCCGCCGTACAAATTACTCTTGACGGGAAGGAAGCCCGGGTGGTAGAATAGGCCCGATATTGAAAACGCTGAGAACGGGAAAAGGTCCCCAGAGGCGGCCAAAGAGAGCTCCGGCAAGGTGAAAGCGGAGCGCCGAGGAAGGGATGCGGTTCGCCCGGGAGCGGCGCGGGGGAAATGGAGCGGCAGCCCCACGGTAGTTCGCGACGGGAAAGCCCGATACAGCTTTTATGAGGCCGCCATTCGGCGGTGAACTTGGGGTGGTACCACGACGCGCTTCGTCCCTTTGGACGGGGCGCGATTTATTTTATCAGAAACGAGAAGGAGACAAGGAATGGAAAACGATCTGGTACGGATTCGCGAGGAGGCCCAGAAGAAGCTGGCCGCCATGCGCGAGGAATGTGATCTTCAGGCGCTGCAGCAGCAGCTCTTCGGCAAGGCCGGGGAGCTGACCGGCATCCTGCGCACCATGGGCAAGCTCAGCAAGGAGGAGCGGGCCCAGCTGGGCGCCAGCGTGAACAAGCTCAAGCAGGAGCTGGAGGCGGCCATGGAGGCGCGTCGGGCGGAGTTCAGGAAGAAGGCCCAGGAGCTGCGGTTCCAACAGGAAGCTTTGGACGTGACCGAGGCGGGGGTGAACCCCGTGGCCATGGGCCATCTGCACCCCATGACCCAGACCTACCGGACCATCCGGGACGCCCTCATCGGCATGGGCTTCCAGGTCTTCGACGGGCCGGAGATCGAGCTGGACGACAACAACTTCACGTTGCTGAACCTGCCCCTCGATCACCCCGCCCGGGACATGCAGGACACCTTCTATATCAACGACAAGGTGCTGCTTCGGACCCACACCTCTCCCTGCGAGATCCGGGCGCTCCAGACCTTCAAGCCCCCCTTCCGGTTCCTCATGCCGGGGCGCGTGTTCCGGGTGGACGAGGTGGACGCCTCCCACAGCCCCGTGTTCATGCAGATCGAGGGCTTCGTGGTGGACAGGAACCTGAACCTGGCCAACCTGAAGGGCACCCTGGACACCTTCATCCGCGCGGTCTTCGGCGAGAACGTGAAGACCCGGCTGCGTCCCTCCTACTTCCCCTTCACGGAGCCTTCGGCGGAACTGGACATGAGCTGCACCATCTGCGGCGGCAAGGGCTGCCGGGTGTGCAAGGGCACGGGCTGGATCGAGATCCTGGGCTGCGGTATGACCAACCCCCACGAGCTGGAGAACTGCGGCCTGAACCCCAAGGAGTGGTCCGCCTTCGCCTTCGGCGTGGGCGTGGATCGGGTGACCAGCTTGAAGTACGGCATCTCGGACATTCGCTACGAATACGAGAACGACGCCCGCTTCCTGACCCAGTTCTAAGAAAAGGAGGACGACGAATATGAGACTTCCTAAATCCTGGCTGCAGGACTATGTGGATTTCAACGTGACCGATGAGGAATTCATCGAGCGCATGATGTGGCGCGGCTTCGAGCTGGAGGGCGTAGAGAAGGAACTCAAGGACGTGTCCGGCGTCATCACCGGCAAGATCCTTTCCATGGAAAAGCATCCCAACGCCGACAAGCTCACCGTCTGCCAGGTGGACCTGGGCAGCAAGACGGCCCAGATTTTGACCAACGCCAAGAACGTGTTCGTGGGCGCCATCGTGCCGGTGGCCTACGCCGGGGCGAAGATCGGCAACCACGAGTTCACCGTCGCCAACATCCGGGGCGTGGAGAGCCAGGGCATGTTCTGCTCCGGCGCGGAGTTCAACCTCTCCGACGTGGAGTACCCCGGTGCGGAGGTGGACGGCATCCTGATCCTTAGGGAGAACACCCCCCTGGGCATCCCCATCGAGAAGGCCATCGACCGGGACGACGTGATCTTCGACTTCTCCGTGCTCCCCAACCGGCCCGACTGCAACAGCGTCATCGGCCTGGTCCGGGAGGCGGCGGCCGCCCTGGGCCAGAAGATGAAGACCCCCGTCATCCCCCACATCGAGGGCGAAGGGGACGTGAACGACCTTGTGAAGGTCACCGTGGAGAACGGAGATTTGTGCCCCCGGTACACGGGCCGGGCGGCCGTGGAGCTGAAGATCGGCCCCTCCCCCGCCTGGATGCAGCGGCGGCTCAAGGAGATGGGCATGCGGCCCATCAGCAACATCGTGGACATCACCAACTACGTTTTGGTGGAGTACGGCCATCCCACCCACGCCTTCGACCTCGGATGCATCCGGGACGGGCACATCATCGTCCGGAACGCCGAGGAGGGCGAGAAGGTGGTGACGTTGGACAAGAAGGAGCGGATCATGGACAAGGACATGCTCCTCATCAGCGATCCCCAGGGCGGCGTGGGCGTAGCCGGCGTCATGGGCGGCTTGAACAGCGAGATCACTGAGGATACCAAAGCCGTGTTCTTCGAGTCCGCCGCCTTCAAGGCCAGCAACATCCGCCATACCGCCCGGAAGCTCCGCCACGTGACCGACGCCGCGGCCCGGTTCATCAAGGGCGTGGAGCCTGTGAACGCCTATCTCGCCTTGGAGCGGTGCATCGAGCTGGTGAGCGAGCTTCACGCCGGGAAGATCGTAGGCGGCACCGTGGATGTGTGCGCCGCGGACCTCACCGACCGGGAGATCGATGTGGACGTGAACCACGTGAACCGGATCCTGAACACCGACCTGTCCGGGGAAAGGATGGCGGAGCTCCTGGCCACCATCGAGGTCCCGGCCACGGCCAAGGGCAGCGACCTGCACGTAATTATCCCCCACTTCCGCACGGATATCGAAAGCGGCATCGAAGCGGACGCGGACATCGCCGAGGAGGTGGGCCGGATCTACGGCTTCGACAACATCCCCGCCGTGCTCATGAACGGCGACACCTTCCAGGGGTGCCTCGCTCGGGAGTTCCAGGCTGAGGACAAGGTGAAGGACGTACTGGTGGCCTGCGGATGTTTGGAGATGTACAACTACAACTTCACCGGCCCCGCCGCCCTGAAGGCCCTGTCCTTCGCCGCGGGCGACGAGCGCAACAACGCCGTAAAGCTCCTGAACCCCTTCGGCGAGGACCAGAGCCTGATGCGCACCACCCTGTACATGGGGATGCTGGACTCCGCCGCCAGGAACATCCGCCGCAAGACCGGCTACGGCCGGTTCATGGAGGTGGGCAACGTCCACTTCGATTTGGGCGGCGACCTGCTTCCCCGGGAGGAGAAGCGGATCGGCCTCGTGTTCTTCGGCGAGCAGGAGAGCTTCTACACCCTCAAAGGCGTCATCGAGACAGTGCTCAGCCGCTTCGGTGTGAAGGGCGCCCGGTACGTGAAGAACGACGTCGCCTGCTTCCAGCCGGGCCGCCGGGCGGACGTGCTGGTGGACGGAAAGAAGCTGGGCGAGCTGGGCCAGGTGCACCCCGACGTGCTCTCGGCCTGGGACGTGCCCGGACCCATCTACATGGCGGAGCTTTCCTTCCGGGAGATCCTGGGCCTGTCCGTGGATACCCCGGCCTTCCAGCCCCTGCCCCGGTTCCCCGTGGTGAGCCGGGACCTGGCCATCGTGGTGCCGGAGGACAGCGAGAGCGCCCACTGGATCGAGATCATCGAAAACGCGCCGGTGGACCTGATCGTGGAGAAAGGGCGGCTGTTCGACGTGTTCCGGGGGCCGGCGGTGGGCCTGGGCAAAAAGAGTCTGGCCATCACCTTCAATCTTAGGGCGGAGGATCACACCCTCACCGACGAGGAGATCAAGAAGGCCTTCGAGACCATCATCCGCGTCCTTGCCGAAAACGGCGCGCCGCTGCGGCAATAATTTCACAAAAACCGCTGGTTTTCCACAATAAACTGTTGTATACTGTACCCAGAATCTAAAGGAGGTTATTTACACTATGAAGTATTGTCCTCATTGCGGCGCTGAGATCGCCGATGACGTTCGTTTCTGCCCCACCTGCGGCAAGGAGACCGTGGTCGTGGTGACCAACACCGATCCCCAGTTCGATCCTCAGGACATCGCCGACAACCGGATCATGGCCATGCTGGGCTATCTTTCCATGGGTGTCCTGCCCATGCTGGGCTGCCGGAATTCTGCCTTCGCCATGCACCATGTGAACCAGGCCCTGTGGATCTTCATCGGGTCCATGCTCTGCTCCCTGGCTGCGGGCATCTTGGCGTTCACCTTCATCATTCCGATCCTGGCCGGCATCGCGCTCATCGTGCTGTTCGTGTTTGAGATCATCGGCATCGTCCGGGCTCTCAAGGGCAGCGGCAAGTATCTGCCCTTCATCGAGAAGCTGCCCGTCATCATCAAGTAAGGAGTCCGGCCATGAAGCTGTGTCCCTATTGCGGCAGCGAGCTCAATGACGACGCCAAGTTCTGCGGCGAGTGCGGCAAGCCTCTGCCGGAGGATGCGTCTGCGGTCACGGAAGCGCCCGCCGAGCCCGAGCCCCAGGAGCCCGCACCGGAGGAGCCCGCGGCGCCTGCTGAGCCCGCAGCGCCCGCTGAGTCTGCGGCGCCCTCCGAGCCCGTGATCGCGCCGGCGGAGCCGGTGATCGTCCCCGCGGCGCCTGTGGCGGAACCGGTTCAGGATATGCCCGTCATCACCCAGATGCCCCCCAAGAAGCAGATGCTGTCCACCTTCCAGTACGTGGTTCTGACCATGCTGTACTCAATCCCGGTGATCGGCCTCGTCTTCCTGTTCATCTTCGGCGCGGGCCATCCCAAGAACGGGAGCCTGAAGCGGTTTTCCGCGGCGCTGCTGATTCTGCGGCTGGTGTTCTGGATCGCGGTGCTGGCGCTGCTGATCGTGGCCATGGTGAAAAACGGCCGCCTACTTTCCGACGCGCTGGGGCAGCTGGTCCCGGCGGTGACGAACCTGCTGAAGGCCATCTTCGCCTAAACCCAAACGGACAAAAACGCCCCTTCCCGGGGCGTTTTTTCTGTCTTGAAGAGGCCTGCCCTCTGTGGTATACTGGCTGCCATGGAACGAAAGCAGACTTCGCCGTCCCTGTGGACCAGGGACTTTACCATCATCACCGTCGGCAGTGTGATCTCCATGTTCGGCAACGCCATGGCGGGCTTCGCCATCAGCCTGTTCGTACTGGACTACACGGATACGCCCTTGTATTATGCCCTGTACGTGTTCCTGTACACCCTGCCCCAGCTGGCCGCGCCGCTGATCGCCGGACCCCTCATGGACCGATTCAGCCGCCGCAAGACCATCTACAGCCTGGATTTCCTGTCGGCGGGGCTGTACCTCGGTATCGCCCTGCTGCTGCAGTTCGGCCTCATGCGGTTCTGGCTCCTGGCTTTGTTCACGCTGATCATCGGCACCGTCCACAGCACCTACCAGGTAGCCTACGAGAGCTTCTACCCCATGCTCATCACCGAGGGGAACTTCTCCCGAGCCTACTCCATCGCGGGCACGCTGGAGACGTTGAGCGCGGTCATGATCCCCATCTCCCTGTTCCTCTACAAACAGTTCGGCCTCACGCCCCTGCTGCTGTTCAACGGGCTCTGTTTCCTGGGCGCGGCCCTGTGCGAGACCCGGATCTCCGACGTGGAGAAGGAGAAGGGGCTGGGCGACGCGGCGGACTATTCCCTGTCCGCCTACTGGACCGACGCCAAGGAGGGGGTCCGATACCTGTGGGCGGAGAAGGGGCTGCTGTGCATCACCCTATATTTCATCTTCAACGCCTTTGCCAACGGTGCCTCCAACGTCATCACCCTGCCCTACTTCAAGGGCGCTTTCGAGAACGGGGAATGGGTCTACATGACCACCTGGGGGTTCTCGGTCCTGGGCCGGGGGATCGGCGGGCTGCTGCAGTATAAGATCAAGTACCCCGCCGCCATCAAGTATGCCGTGGCCTTCGCCGTCTACTGCGCCGTGAACGTGCTGGAGGGCAGCTACCTGTACATGCCCGTGAACGGCATGCGCGCGGCCTGCTTCCTCATCGGCATCCTGGGCGTCACCTCCTACACCATCCGCTCCTCCGCCACCCAATCCTACGTGCCCCACGACAAGAAAGGCCGGTTCAACGGGGCGTTTATCATGCTCACCACCTCCGGGTCCCTCCTGGGCGAAGCGCTGGCCGGGGCCTGCACCGCCTTCCTCCCCATGCGAGCGGTCCTCGCCATCTTCATGAGCATCACCCTGGTGGCCGCCCTCGTGATCATCGGCGGCGGCAAAAAGCACGTGAAGCCGCTGTATAACCGGGAAGCATGATCTTCGCACCTTTTCTTGCAGGAAAGGGTGCATTATTTTTCTGTGATCCGCTCACAATAGATGCATGATTACGAAAGCAAGAGGTGCAAGATGAAGGCGACCGGGATCGTGCGGCGGATAGACGAGCTGGGGCGGATCGTGATCCCCAAGGAGATACGGCGGACGCTCCGGATACAGGAGAGCGACCCCATGGAGATCTACATGGGGGACGACGGCAGCATCCAGCTGAAGAAATACTCCTCCGTGGGCGGCCTCAAGGAGGTAGCGGAGCAGTACGTCCAGGCGCTGAACGGAGCCTTCGGGCTCACGGCGGCGGTGACGGACAGGGAAAGCTGCGTGGCCGCGGCGGGGCGGCAGCGGCGGTGGCTTCTCGACAAGCCCCTTTTGGACAGCCTGCGGCGGCGGCTGCTGGGCCGACAGGTGATCGAGGAAAGAAACGCCCCTTTGGCCCAGGGCCAGGAAGCGCCCTTCACGGCCCTGCTGGGCGTGCCCATCCTATTGGAGGGGGACGCCGTGGGCGGTGTGTTTCTCCTGAGCGCCGAGGGCGGCCCCGGCCTGGGGGACGGCGCGCTGCAGAGCCTGAAAACGGGCGCTCTGTATTTGGGAAGGCTGCTGAGCGTGTAAGGCGGGCAAGAACACCTCATCCACCACCTTCGGTGGTCCACCTTATCCACGGGCTTCGCCCGACTTTCGCTGAAAAGGCCACATCGTGGCCTTTTCCGGGCGCTCAGTCCCCTCAAGGGGAAGGCTGTGGAGCGTATAGGAAAAGCCGCCGCGGGGAGGAAGCCGCGGCGGCTTTGTTTCAGGCGGACATCACCACTCCTGAGAGAATTCCTCGCCGGTGATGGTGTTCACATATAGGCTGTCGGCGGCCCAGCCGCAGACGTTGCTGCGCTCGGTGGCGAAGTGCTGGATCTCCGTGAGCATACCGCCCTCGAAGAAGAACTCATACCAGCGGCCGTCGGTCATGTAGGGGTCGATGGTGCAGTAGTTCCCGTCGTAGACGGCGTTCACGTCCACGTCCTTCACGTTCTCCTTGCCCCAGGTCTGCTCGGCGATGTTGCGCACGTAGGCGATATACTCCTCGCCGCCCATGTGGTCATAGTCGATGGCACGGAGGTCCAGGGCCGGGTCCTGCTGGTTATAGAGCTTGCTGCAGTCCGCTCGGACGATGTAGCCGGACTTGGCGGCGATGTCCATGATAACGAAGGTATCCTGGATATGGTAGTAGTTCTCCCGATAGCAGGAATCATCCCGATAGTAGACCAGCTGGCCGGGGGCGAGCTGATAACCGATCTCCTTGGTTGGATCGTTGGGGTCGAAGCGCTTTCCAAGAGCGGCGGTGAGGAAGCGACTGTACATGGCCTCCACCTCCGCCGGGGTCATATCCCCCTCAGCGATGTCGTTGAGATCCCCCCGTGTGAAGCACGCCTCGGAAACCAAATGGACGATGCTGGGGTCCATGGTGACGTCCGCCAAGAAGCAGACCTCCTCCCCCATGGACACCTTGTCCTCATGGACCTGGATGCCGTGGAAGGTGTTCCGCGTATAGGCCAGGGTGACCCAGCGGCCGTCCGCCAGCTCATAGGCAGTCTCCAGCTCAATGATGTTGTGGTCCCGATCCCGGGTGCTGCCCCGGTCCTGGGTCTGGCCGGTGATCTCGGTGCCCAGATACTGGGCCACCGCGGCGGCGTCCTTCTTGGCGTCCATCCACTCGGAGGCGGCGAAGAGGCCGTTGTCCGCCACCAGCAGGGACAGGTCCTTCTCCAGCAGCACGCAGGCAAAATCGTTCTTTTCGTCGGTCAGGCGCAGGATGTTGGGCCGGTAGCCCTTCTCGTCCACATAGCGGGTGACGGTGAGGGTGGAAAGGTCCAGCGTCCGATGGAGCAGCTGCTCATAGATCTCCCCCGCTCGGGTGATGGCCTCCACGGCAAGGGAATCCGCCACCTTGTCCCCCTCCTTCCAGCTCTTGGCCTCATGGGGCACCGTGTTGGAGATGCGGGGAATGACGGACCTGTACTTCCACTCCAAGCCCAGGATATCCGCCGAGATCATCTCCGCGGGCAGCTCCGTAGGCGCGGGCATCTGGTCCGGGGCCGGGGTAGGCGTGGCCTCCGCCTCGGCGGCGGAGGTGCGGATGAGAGCGTCCTGCATCCTGTCGCCTGCAAAGAGGCGCAGGCCGCCCCAGAAGAAAACGCCCAGCACCAGCACGGCCAGAAGGGTGGCGACGAGCACCTTGTTTTTCATCCAAAAGAGTTTCATTTTCAGTATCGCTCCTTTCTCAAGCTTCGCCCTCAGTATAGAGCCGGACTTGTAAGGGAGTCTTCATCAACTTGTAAGGGTGTTGTAAAAGGTCACAGTGGCCACGGTTCCCCCGTCCGCGCCCCGGGTGTAGGTGAGCTTCGCCCCATGGTCCCGGGCGATTTGATGGCAGAGGGGCACGCCCAGGCCGCCGCTCGAGTGGAGCTTCTTGAATTTGGAGGGGTGGTTCACATAGTTCAAAGCTTCGTCGCTCATGCCGCTGCCGTGGTCCATGACCGCCAGCACGTTGGGCGCGGCCCGCAGCTCCACGGGCGCCCCGGCCGGGGAAGCCTTCACGGCGTTGTCCACCAGATTGTTTAGAAGGGACGAAAGCATGGCATGGTCCCCGAAGACGGTGGGCCAGTGGACCTCATAGGTCACGGTGGGATAGGTCTGGGCGATGTGGTCGAACAGCTCTTCTACGTCCACGGGGCCGAAGGGTGTAGCTTCCTCCTTGGCGTTGTGAAGGGTCAGGAGCCGGGCGGAGACGTCCGACAGCCGGGTGCTCTCTTCGGCGATGTAGCTGGCCGCCATGTGCCGCTGCTCCTCGGTGAGCTTCACGTCCCGCAAGGTCTCCGCATAGCCCTTCATGGCGGTGAGGGGCGTGCGCATCTCATGGGCCAGTCGGCTCACGGGCAGGTTCACCCGGTAGAGGAGGATATAGAGGGCCAGCCCCATGAACAGGGCCACCGCCGTGCCGATGAGGGCCGCCGCCGTGACCTGGCGGCGAAGCAGGGCGTCCGTGGCCGCCCCGTCCTTCAGGTACAGAAAGTCGTAGCCCGATGGGAGCCGGTCGCTGACGAACAGGTACAGCCGCCCCCTGTCCCGGAGGAAGCCCAGGGCGCCGGGAGCCTTGTTCACGGCAAAGGGCAGGGAGGAATAGAGCTCGTCCCCCGCCTCCGCCACCCGAAAGGACAGGTCCGTGCCGGAATAATACCCCAAAAACGCCTGCATCACGGGGATCTGCCGCCCCTCCGGCGCCTGATCCATGGTCCGCTCCAGGACGTTGGCGATGGCCCGCTCCTCCCGCAGGGCGGCCTCCTTGGCCCCATTCACCGTAGAGGACAGGGCGGGCGCGGTGACGCCGAACATGCACCCGTAGAGGATCAGGGCGCAGAGGAGGGTGGATAAAAGATAGGTTTTCTGCCAGAGTTTCATTTATTCTTCGAAGCGGTAGCCGTTCTTGTAGATGGTCTTGATGTGGTCCTCCAGCTTCAGCTTCCGGCGGAGCTTCTGGATGTGTACGTCCACGGTGCGGCTCTCGCCCAGAAAGTCCGTGCCCCAGGCTTCGGAAAGGAGCTTCTGCCGGCTGAGGCACACATTCCGATTCTCGATGAGGATGTGCAGCAGGGCGAACTCCTGGGGGGTCAGCTCCACCCGCTCCCCGTTCTGGAAGACCTCGTGGGCGTCCCAGCGGATGGTGAGATTGCCGATGGTGTACTCCTTCTCCGCCCGATGGGTCCGCCGAAGCACCGCCTGGACCCGGGCCAACAGCTCCGCCACCTCGAAGGGCTTCACGATGTAGTCGTCCGCGCCCAGACCGAAGCCCCGGACCTTGTCCGTGGTGGCGCCCCGGGCGGTGAGGAAGATGGTGGGCACGTCCCGCACCTTCTCCATGACGGAAAAGCCCTCCATATCCGGCAGCATCACGTCGAGAAGCATGAGATCGAACCCCTGCTCCCCCGCCGCACGGATGGCCTCTTTGCCCGTCAGGGCGGGCACGCACTGGTGGCCCACCATCTCCAAGTTCAGCTTCAGCAGGTCGTTGATGGCCTTTTCGTCCTCTACGATCAGTATCTTCGCCATAGTTTCCCTCTCCATTTCTCTTCCATATCATAAGTATACCAGAAAAGATGTAATGGCGTTGTAAAATATATGCGGAATAAAAATGACCCGCACGTTTTTTGCGGGTCGATCGTTCTTTATGCTTGGGTCAATCGGCGAAGAAACGAAACTCCGTCCGCGAGTGCTGGGTTTCCCCCGCCTTCACGGTGGGCTGGGGCCAGGCGGGATGATGGGGCGCATCGGGATAGAACTGGGTCTCCAACGCCACGCCCGCAGCCTTGTTGTAGCGCATGCCGTCCTTGCCGGGGAGCCGGTCGAAGTGGTTGCCGCCGTAGAGCTGGATGCCGGGGAGGGTGGACCAGACCTCCATGCGACGCCCGGAAACGGCCCCCTTCAGGTCCGCGGCCTTCACCAGGCTCCCGCCGTCGTAAGCGTCGATGAGGAAGTTGTGGTCGTAGCCGTTGGATTGGACAATCTGCTCGTCCTTGCTCTGCATCCCCTCCCGCAGGGCGCGGTACGCCCTCAGGTCGAAGACCCCCTTCACGGGCAGGATGCGCCCGTCGGGGACGTTCACCTCGTTGGTGGGGGTAAACCGGGAGGCGTGGATGCGGATGGTGTGGTCCATGACGCTGCCGAAGGTGTGCCCGTCCAGATTCCAGTAGGTGTGGTTGGTCAGGTTCGCCACGGTGTTCTTCTCCCCCGCCGCAGCCTCGTAATCCAGGGAAAGCACGTTGTCCGCGGAGAACCGGTAGGTGACGGTCACCTGCAGGTCCCCGGGGAAGCCCTCCTCCCCGTCAGGGCTGAACAGGGAGAACTTCACCCCGTCCTCCCCCAGAATCTCGGCGTCCCACAGCTTGTGGTGGAACCCCACGATACCGCCGTGGAGGGTGTTGGGCCCGTCGTTGCGGGGCAGGGGATATACCCGGCGATCCAGGGGTAGGGACGCCCGGCTGAGACGGTTGGCGAACCGGCCGCAGACCGCGCCGAAGTTCCCCAGCTCCTGCTCATAGAGCCCCAGATCGTCGAAGCCCAGCGCCACGTCCTCCAGCCGGCCCATGCCGTCCGGCACGATGGCCCTCACCACCGCCGCGCCGAAATCCATCAGCGTGACGGAGCTGCCTCCCTGGTTCGTGATCGTAAAAAGATGGGCCTCCCGCCCGTCCTTCAGTGTGCCAAAGCTTTCCTTCGTCACAGCCATAGTCCTGCTCCCTCTTCGTTCTTTTGTTCAGAAGTACCACAAATCGGGGAGCGTGTCAAGCCATATCGACACGCTCCCCAGCGCCTCCTTCCCGTTAGAATATACTTTTGTCAGCCCTGCATCTTGATGATCTCCCGCTTAAGCCGGTCCATGATCCGTTTCTCCAGGCGGGAGATATAGCTCTGGCTGATGCCCATGGCGTCGGCCACCTGCTTCTGGGTCCGGGGGGACTTGCGGCCCAGCCCGAAGCGCATCTCCACGATCCGCCGCTCCCGGGGAGAAAGGCGGGCGAGAGCCGCCCACAGGAGCCGCCGGTCCACCTCGTCCTCCAGATCCCGGCTCACCTCCTCCCCGTCGGTGCCCAGGATATCGGATAAGAGGAGCTCGTTCCCGTCCCAATCCACGTTCAGGGGCTCGTCCAGGGAGACCTCCAGCTTCAGCTTGCAGCTGCGGCGCAGATACATGAGGATCTCGTTTTCGATGCACCGGGAGGCGTAGGTGGCCAGCTTGATCTTCTTGTCCGGATTGAAGGTGTTCACCGCCTTGATGAGGCCGATGGTGCCGATGGAGATCAAGTCCTCCGCCAGGACGCCGGTGTTCTCAAACTTCCGGGCGATGAACACCACCAGGCGCAAATTGTGCTCGATGAGCCGGTTCCGGGCCGCCTCGCTGGTTTTGGACAGCCGGACGCAGCTTTGCTCCTCCTCGGGAGACAGGGGCGGGGGCAGGCTCTCCCCGGTGCGGACCAGATACACCCGATAGCGGCGGGTGAAGAGCCGCGCGTAGAGCCGATAAAAAAGCGCTTTGACCTTTTGAAACATGATCCATCCTCCCTTCATGGAGCGCCGCCGCCGGCAGCAGCGCTTGAAAATCAACGAGCGGCAGAGGCGATCGACCCACGTACACGGGCGCCGGCTCTCCATTCGGCCCCGTTTGCACCGTGGCCCGGACCACCTCCACCACCCCCTGCCCCGTCACCGCCAGAGGCAGCCCGGGCGGCAGATTGATCCCTTCCGTCAGCACCACGGGCAGGCCCGAAAGGGGCTCCGTCAACAGGTTCCCCGAATCCACGAAGGCGATGAGGGTATGAGCCCTGCCGCCCACCGTCAGGGTGACGGTGCGAAGGCAGCTTCCCTCGTAGCCCCGGCGTACCAAATAGCGGATGGCGCGGACGAGGGGCGGCAGCAGGCACAGGCCGTAGACCGCCGCCCGCAGGGACACCGTGCCGAGGAGCACCCCGCCGGTCCAGGGGCCCATCCGGCCCAGGGTCAGCAACAGCAGTCCGCCGCCCAGCAGCAGCGACGCCGCAAGCAGGGACAGCAGCGACCTGAGATACTCCCGGCGGCTCAGCATCAGCGCCGTCAGTAGCAGGCAGGCGATCCGGCCCAAAGGACTCAGCAGACGAGGCCATCTGCCCAGGGCCGCGAGATCCCACAGGGCCCCTACTAAAGACGTGAGCGCCGCCCGGCCCCGGGGGACGGCCGCCCCGCCCAGGGCCCCGGCCAGCCGCAGCAGCAGCCAGTTGACGGCGAAGTTGTCCAGCAAAAACCATTCCAGGGAGACCCTCATGCCACCTCGACGACCATGACCGTCATGTCGTCCCGCTGGCCTTTTCCCTTCGCCGCCATGAGAAGGGCCTCCGCCATCCGGTCCAGGGGCTGGTTCGAGCCCTTCTTGAGCTCCGCTTCCATGTCCTTGCCCAGCAGGTCGTAGACCCCATCGGTGCAGAACACCAGCCGATCCCGCTGTTTGAGCCGGATGCGGCGGATGAAGGGCCGGGCCTCGTCCACGATGCCGCAGGGCAGGGCCTCGCCGGAGAGGGTGCGCACGTTCCCGCCCCGGACGAGGCAGGTGGGCGGCGCGCCGAATTTCACCATCTCTGCCTCGCCGGTGGTCAGATCGATGCTGGCCGCGTCCAGCGTGGCGTATATCTCCTTCTCCCCCCGGGCGATCAGAAGCCGGTTCACGTTTTCGTAGATCAGCTCCTTCTCCACCCCCAGCCGATACTGATCGAACAGCAGGTCGATGGCGGCCCGGCTCTCCCGGCTGGCCTCCTCGCCGCTGCCCATGCCGTCGGACACGGCGTAGACCACCCGGCCGCTGGGCATGCGCAGCTCCCCGGTCTCGTCCCCGCAGGCGCTCGCCTCGTCCTCCGGCAGGGAGACGCGGGCCATGCGGGCCGTGAGCCCCTGGAGGGCCTCCATCTCGAAAACGGTCCCCTCTGCCTCCCGGCGCTGATCGATGAGGCGCATGGTCCGATGGAGCTTCTTCCCCACGGCCGCGGCCAGGGCCGCTCCGTTCTCGCTGCCTCGCCGATCCACCCGGACGGACAGGCACAGCCGGCCCCCGGGATAATAGGCGTCCACGGACAGCGGCGCGAACCCGCGGCGGGCCAAATAGGGCAGCAGGGCGCTCTCCACCGCTTCGTCGCCCCACCGGTCCTCCCGCAGCCGGCCGGCGAGCACGCTCAGCATGGCGGACACCCCCTGGAGCTGCCGGTTCATATAGGCGTATTGCTCCGCCGCCCGCCGAAGGCCCGCCTCGTGGACGAAGGCCTGGTTGTAGGACTGGTAGGCGGCGGTCATCATCTCCCGAAAAAACTTGCAGTGGCTGTCCATGGGCGACACGGGCCGCACCGGCTCCCCCCGATCGTAGGCAGACAAAAGGTGCAGCACCGCCCGGTCGAAGTCCTCCTCCTCCCGCTGGCAAAGAACCCGGCCCTCGCAGCCCACGCACACCCGCCGCGCCGCACCCAGGGGCCACTCGGCAATGAACCGATCCTCCTCCCGCTCCCCGTCGAAGAGGCCAGACAGAGCCCCGCAAAGCCGGGCGGCCTCCTCCACCTCCGCGGCCGTGCGGCGTTTCCAGCGGTCCATGGCCTCCGCCCCGTTCCGTTCGCCGTATAGGCGGCTGTTGAACAGCAGCTCCAGCCTGGCCATCCACTCCCGAGGCAGGATTAGCACCGCGAGGCAGGCGATGAAAGTGCTGCCCGCCCGCCAGGTCTCCCCCTCCGCCCCCAGGAACACGCCGAGGACCAGCGCTGTCAGCAGAAAGACGCCCACGGCATAGGGCCGCCCGTAGGGAGCGACCAGGGCGGCCATAAGGGCGCACAGGGCGATGACCCCCAGGAGCAGGGCACCGTCCGTCAGGTCAAAGGCCAGCAGCGCCGCGGCAAGGATACCCTCCCCCAATCCCTCCGGCCCCTTGGCAAGGACCAGGATCAGCACATATACGTCCAGCAGGATCACCGGCAGGGAGATGCCGCCCAGGCTGAAGTCGCCCATGCCCAGGAGCAACAGTCCCAAAAACGCAGACAGCATCAGCTGCTCCTTCTCCTGCAGCACCGCCAGTCGGCCCCCATGACGAAGCAGAACAAAGCACCGCTGCAGCAGCACCACCGCCACGGCGGAGAGGGCCAGCGACAGCAGCGCATAGGCGGCGGATCGCCAGGTCAGCACCATTTCGAAGGGCAGCACCGCGATCTCGCACAGCAAAAACACCAACATCCGGGCACTGGAGGGCACGGGCCCGACGAGAAGCTTCATGAGCCGGATAAGCAGCACAAAGGCCGCAGCGGCGATCATGACGCCCCAAAGGGGTTCCCCGCTCAGAAAAGCGCCAGCCACCACCCCGGCCCCGGCAAAGAGAGGGTCGACGCCTGTGAGTTCCGCCGCCGCCATGCACGAAAGGCCAAAGGGCGCGCAGCTCTCCCCCACCCGCACCCGGCAAAGGAGCAGGCTGCCCAGGAATGCGGCCAGCTCCATCAAATGCTTTGTTGTGTTGGTTCCCTGTTTCTTTCGATCCATGGCCCCATTGTAGACGATGGGAGGGGTCTGTTTTCGGCGAATCCGGCCACCCTATGCCCGGTTCTTCCCGACAGGATCGGCGGGCCCTCGGGCTCTTCTGTCCCCTTCCCTGCCTTCCCGTTTCCCCGCGCCGTGAAAACGCTGTCTTGCCCCGGCAGGCCGAATGTGGTATACTACTTTCAAATACGATCCGACAGGAAAGGGCAAGTATGAGCGAGACGAAGATCATCGCATTTGAGGGCATCGACGGCACCGGCAAGAGCGTACAGATGGAGCAGCTCAGAGCGAAACTGGAGCAGCAGGGCTTCACGGTGGGCGTCCTGTCCTTCCCGGACTACGGCAGCTTCTTCGGCGGCTGTGTGGGCCGGTACCTCACCAAGAAGGATGGGGTCTCTGCCAGCGACGTGGACCAGCGAAGCATGGCCCTTTGGTTCGCCATGGACCGGTGGGCGGCCTTCCAGGGCTTCGACTACAGCCGGTTCGACGTGCTGCTCATCAACCGGTACGTGCTGAGCAACGCGGTCTATCAGAGCATCCGGGATCGGGACGTGGACAAGCCCGACATTCTGGACTTCGTGCTGGAACTGGAGCATCGGCAGCTGAAGCTCCCCCAGCCCGACCTGTACCTCATTCTGGACGTAGATTTGACCGCCGCCCAAAGCAACGTGAGCAAGAAGGGCTATCGGGACTACGTGGGGGACGAGAAGGACGAATACGAAAAGCAGGATTCCATCCAGATCCGGGCCCGGGCCAAGTACCTGTCCTTCGGAGAGCGCCTTGCTAACGTGCAGGTGATCCCCTGCATGGCGGACGGCGCGCTGCTGTCCATCGAGACCATCGCCCAGCGTGTGTACGCAGCGGTGAAGGGGATTCTGTAAGAAAAGATGCTATGATCCGCAAAATCATTCTGCTTGTTCTCTGCGCGCTGTTGATCCTGCGTCCACTTCCCGCCCGCGCCGAAACGCCCCCGCCCTCCCCCGCACCTAACGCCGGTCCGGTCATCACCCTGAAGGGGGATGCCTCCATGACGGTGAACGCGGCGTTCACCTTTGAGGACCCCGGCGCCACGGCCCAGGATGCTCAGGGCGGAGATTTGACGGACCGCATCGCGGTGGAAGGGGCCGTGATCCCCTACCTGGTGGGGGAATATACCCTCACCTACACCGTTGCGGACGACGACGGCAAGCAGGCCCAGGCGACCCGCACCGTCACCGTGGCGCCCGTCCAGCTTCCCGAGGTGATCGATCCCCCGCCCAAGACCATCTATCTCACCTTCGACGACGGGCCCGCCACCTTTACGGATCGCCTGCTGGACCTGTTGAAACGGTATGATGTAAAGGCCACTTTTTTCATCGTGGGGAGAGCTCCCGGGCAGGAGCTGATCCGCCGAGCTTATGAGGAAGGGCACAGCATCGGCGTCCACTCCTACACCCATGAATTTGAGACGATCTACGCCAGCGAGGAAGCTTTCTTTGCCGACTTTTTGGCCACAGAGGAAGTCATCAGGGAGCAGACGGGCCAGTACACCGCCATCTTCCGCTTTCCCGGCGGCAGCGCCAACACCATCAGCTTCTTCAATCCCGGCATCATCACCCGGCTCGCCAAGATCATGGAGGACATGGGTTACCGCTATTTCGACTGGAACGCCAGTGCCGGGGACGCTCAATCGAACAGCCCCGCCGACATCTCCCACTACTATTCCGTCCTGCGCTCTATCGTCAAACGGGACGGCAGTCCGACCATCATTCTGCAGCACGATCCCAACATCTTCAGCGTCACCGCCCTGCACTATTTCATCCCCTGGGCTTTGGAGAACGGCTATACCTTCCTGCCGCTGGATATGACCAGCCCCGTCGTGCATTCAAAAATCAACAACTGACCATAGGGCAAAAGCGAACCGAATTGAAAAAGGATGGTCGAAAGACCATCCTTTTTCAAATGCGTGCACCCCGTTCTCGACAGATCGCTACCGTCTTACCGGTTGCCGGTGGCTCCTCGCAGGAGACCTCGCGGCACACGGAAGGGTCCGCTTAGTGCTGCTTCCGTCAGGATCTGACACGGTTCACAGGCTTCCGTTGCACGAGTCCCACGATTCAACGCTCCGTTCGCGCGGCAGGCACCACAGCGACGAGCCTCAAACGGGGGATGCAACCCCGCTATAGCGGATTGCGGGTTCAGGGCACCGCTACCTCCCCGTCTGGCACGCAAGAGGCATTATACCGTATCAGTCTGCATTTTTCAAGTGGGAAATTGCCCAAAGGAGGGTATCTTTCAGGGGGCCGTCCGTTTGCGCGGCCCGCTCTTCCAGCAGGGGGAGCAGATCGGTCCTCTTTCGATTGGCCGCCAGCACCGCCGCCTGGGCCGTGAGCTTGCCGCCTTTCTTCATGTTCTTACCGATGAGGGCGAGGGCAGGTTGGATGTCCCCGGCGATCAGCCTGTCCAACCGGAAGGCGTCCGATTCCGCCTCGGTCAGTGGCCGGGGCCGGATGAAATGATTGAGGGGGCACACGTCCTGGCACACCTCGCATCCCAGCAGGCAGGTCATCTTTTCCATGACCCACTCGGGCATCTTCGGCCCGTCCTCGTAGGCCCGAAGACAGCCCCGCCAGTCGTAGCCCTTGGGCGAGATGGCCCCGCCGGGACAGCCCCTTTGGCACCGCCTGCAATGGATGCAGGCTTCGAAGGGCGTCTGCTTCGGCGTGAAATGCAAGTCGTCCTCCGGCAGGGCCGCCATCAGCGCCTGTATCACGAACCGGGTGCCGAAGCCCGGGATAAAGAGCATGTCGCTGTCCAGGCAGCTCGCCAGGCCATGGTCCACCAGAAGGGACTTCACAGGCACCGCCGCCCGTTGAGCGCGGACGCCCTGGTCTGCCAGGGATTTGGCAAGGGCCTGCATGGCGTGGTAGCTTTGGTTGGAGGCGGGGTAATAGCCGGAGAGGGCGGCGTCAGGGGCGTAGGGCGCATAGGGCCAGATGAGCAGCAGCAATGCATTGGCCCAGGGCCAGGCGGCTGCCGGATCCCCTTCGATCCAGTCCGCTTCCGGCGCAAACGCGCCGCTTGCTCGGCGGCGCGTCCACTCCTCATATCGGGGCACAGGCAGCAGGTATCCTGCCGCGAAGCCCGCATTTTTCACCATTTCTGCAAGGTTCATTGAGCCTGAGACTGCAGCATCTCCTTGGTCTTCATGAGCCGGGACAGGTTCCCGCGCTCGTTCTCGTCCAGCTTCATCTGGATGGAGTGGATGGCCTCGGTGTACTGAGGGATCATGACGTATTCGAGGGCGTTCACCCGGCGGCGGGTCTTCTCGATCTCATCCGCCAACCGCGCCGTGCTCTTTTCCACCTCAGCGAGCTCCAGCATCAGGGGCAGAGCCTCGGCGATGGCCTGGACCGCGCCGTCCAGATCCGCGCTGGTGGAGGAGAAGCCGTAGGGATAGACGATCTCCTCCGAGGTGCTCATGGAGAGCTTGGGCACGGGGATGGACAGGATATTCTGCTTCTCCGCGTCCACCTGGATGCCCCGGGCGGGATAGAGGAGGGCTTCCTCGATCTCGTTGTTGCTCATGGTGGCCTTGGCCAGGACGAAGTTCTGCATGGCCGCGGCCATCTTCGCCTCCGTCTGCTCCCTCAATTCCTTGTTCTTCCGGGCCAGCACGATGAAGCGGCGGACCAGCTCGTCCCGCTTATCCTTCATCATCTTATGGCCCCGCACCGCCGTCTTCAACCGTTTCTTCAGGTTGGACAGCTCCATGCGGGTGGGTTTATACTGAATAGCCGCCATAGGCGTCCTCCCTTACTCTGCGGGATGGTAGTACTTGTCCAGATACGCGTCCCGAATACGCTTGAGCTCCGTCCTGGGAAGGATGCCCAAAAGCTTCCAGCCCAGATCCAGCGTCTCCTCGATGGTCCGGTTGGTGTAGTAGCCCTGGGAGATATACTGCTCCTCGAAGGCATCGGCGAACTTGGCGTAGAGCTTGTCGGTGTCGGACAGGGCCGCATCGCCCAGGATCACCGCCAGCTCCTTGGCGTCCTTGCCGCGGGAGTAGGCGGAGAACAGCTGGTTCATGGTGTCCGCGTGGTCCTCCCTGGTCTTGCCCTTGCCGATGCCCTTGTCCTTCAGACGGGACAGGGACGGGAGCACGTTGATGGGCGGGGTCAGGCCCTTGCGATAGAGGTCCCGGCTCAAGATGATCTGGCCCTCGGTGATGTACCCGGTCAAGTCGGGGATGGGGTGGGTCACGTCGTCCTCGGGCATGGACAGGATGGGGATCATGGTGATGGAGCCCTTGTTGTCCCGGATGCGGCCTGCCCGCTCGTACATGGTGGCGAGGTCCGTGTACATGTAGCCCGGGTAGCCGCGCCGCCCCGGCACCTCCTTGCGGGCTGCGGAGATCTCACGCAAAGCCTCGGCATAGTTGGTGATGTCGGTGATGATGACCAGCACGTGCATCCCGAGATCATAGGCGAGGTACTCCGCTGCGGTGATGGCCATACGGGGGGTGGCGATACGCTCGATGGCTGGGTCGTTGGCCAGGTTGATGAACGTGACGGTGCGCTCGATGGCGCCGGTCTTGCGGAAGTCGCTGATGAAGAAGTCCGCTTCCTCGAAGGTGATGCCCACGGCAGCGAAGACCACGGCGAACTTTTCATCGGAGCCCAAAACCTTGGCCTGCCGGGCGATCTGCGCCGCCAGCTGGGCGTGGGGCAAACCGCTGCCGGAGAACACCGGGAGCTTCTGACCGCGGACCAGGGTGTTCAAGCCGTCAATGGCGGACACGCCGGTCTGGATGAACTCGGAGGGGTAGTCCCGGGCGGCGGGGTTCATGGGGTTGCCGTTGATGTTGAGATGTTTCTCCGGAATCAGGGCGGGACCGCCGTCCTTGGGCTTGCCCATGCCGTCGAAGACCCGGCCCAGCATATCGGGCGCCACGTCGAGCTCGATGGACCGGCCCATGAAGCGGGCTTTGGCCGTGCTGACGCGAAGACCCTGGGAGCCCTCGAAGAGCTGGACCAAGGCGCGGTCGCCGTTGACCTCCAGCACCTTGCCCCGGCGGATGGAGCCGTCCTCCTGGACGATCTCCACCAGCTCGTCGTACTTGACGCCTTCGACCTGGTTCACCAACATCAGCGTGCCTACGACTTCGGATATGGTACGATATTCCTTCTGCATCAGTTCAGACCTCCTTCTACCAGGGCACCGATCTCGTCACCCATCTCCTGCATGATCTGCTCATAGGCAGCGGGGGCTTCCGCTTCGGTCACGTACTTCAGTCGTCCGATCTTCTCCCGGACGGGCAGGGCGATGAGCTTGTTGAAGGGCGCGTCGGCGTTCAGCGCCTCGTTAGCCTTGTCGTAGTAACCCAGGATGGTCTTGAGCATCAGGGCCTGCTTCTGGGGCGAGGTGTAGGTATCCACCTCGTGGAAAGCGTTCTGGTGCAGGTAATCCTCGCGGATGGACCGGGCCGCCTCCATGGTGAGCCGATCCTTGTGGCTCAGGGCGTCGATACCGACCAGGCGCACGATCTCGTCCAGCTCGCTCTCCTCCTGGAGGATGTTCATGGTCTTCTGGACCATATTGGACCAGTCAGGCGCCACGTTCTCGTTGAACCAGCCCTCCAGCCGATCCAGGTACAAAGAGTAGCTCTGGAGCCAGTCGATGGCCGGGAAGTGACGGGCGTACGCCAGCTTGGAGGAAAGACCCCAGTAGACCTTCACGATGCGGAGCGTGGCCTGGGAGACGGGCTCGGAGATATCGCCGCCCGGCGGGGATACGGCGCCGATGGCGGAGATGGCGCCGGTGACGTCGCCGGAGCCCAGGACCTTCACCACACCGGCCCGCTCGTAGAACTCCGCAAGGCGAGAGCTCAAATAGGCGGGATAGCCCTCTTCACCAGGCATCTCCTCCAGACGACCGGACATCTCACGCAAGGCCTCGGCCCAGCGGGAGGTGGAGTCAGCCATGATGGCCACCTTATAGCCCATGTCGCGGAAATACTCGGCGATGGTGATGCCCGTGTAGATGGACGCCTCCCGGGCGGCCACGGGCATGTCCGAGGTGTTGGCGATGAGGATGGTCCGCTTCATCAGGGAAAGGCCCGTCTTGGGGTCCTTCAGCTCGGGGAACTCCATCAACACGTCGGTCATCTCGTTGCCGCGCTCGCCGCAGCCCACGTAGACGATGATGTCCGCGTCGGACCACTTGGCCAGCTGGTGCTGGACCACGGTCTTGCCGCTGCCGAAGGGGCCGGGCACGGCGGCCACGCCGCCCTTGGCCACGGGGAACAGGGTGTCGATGACCCTTTGGCCGGTGACCATGGGCTCCGTGGGAGGCAGCTTTTCCTTATAGGGACGGCCCCGGCGCACGGGCCAGCGCTGGAGCATGGGCAGCTCCACTTCCTTGCCGTTCTTTTCCAATTTGGCGATGGGGGTGACGATGTTGGCCTCGCCCTCGAAGATCCAGGTGAGCTTGCCGGACACGCCGGGGGGCACCATGATCTTGTGGGTGACGATCTCCGTCTCCTGGACGGTGCCCAGCACGTCGCCGCCGGTGAGCTCGTCGCCCACCTTGGCCACGGGCGTGAACGCCCACAGCTTCTCGTGGTCCAGGGCGTCCACCATGACGCCGCGGGGGATGCGGTCCCCCGCCTGCTCCCTGATCTTGGTGAGCGGGCGCTGGATGCCGTCGTAGATGGACTCGATGAGGCCCGGTCCCAGCTCCACGGACAGCGGCGCGCCGGTGGTGAACACGGGCTCGCCGGGGCCGATGCCGCCGGTCTCCTCGTAGACCTGGATGGAGGCCCGATCCCCGCGAAGCTCGATGATCTCGCCGATCAGCTGCTGTTTCGACACGCGGACCACGTCGAACATCTGCACGTCCGCCATGCCGCTTGCCACGATGAGGGGCCCTGAAACTTTTACGATCGTACCTTGCATATGGTTTGCCTCTCTTTTAGGTATTGAATAGGATATCCACGCCCACTGCCGTTTCCACGTATCCCTTCAGGTTCCGGATGCCCGTGCCCTGGGAGCCGTGAACGTCCGGAATGGGGATGATGGCGGGATAGGGTTCCGTCTTGAAGGTCTCGATAGCGTCCGCGCAGAGGGGATAGAGGGTCTCCGTCAGGTAGATGACCCCATAGCCGTCCCTGGCCAGCTGCTTGATCTGCCGGTTGGCCTTTTCACCGTCGGTCTCGTAGAACACGTCGATGCCCACCGCTTTGAAGAGCATGACGGAATCCTTGTCGCCGATGACGGCCATCTTCGCCTTAGCCATAGAGCTTCACCAGCCTTTCCGCGATCACGCTCTCGTTGAGCCCGTTGCGCTTCACCGTCAAAATGAGCCGCACGTTCTGGGCCTCCCGCTCCTTGGCGATGATATAGCCCACCACCGGGTAGAGGCTCATGGCGTCGTGCCGGTGGACAGCGATGAGGGACATGAGATAGTTGTCCCGAGCCTTCTCCACCTCGCCGATATTGCCCGTGCCGTACATCTTGTCGAGAGCGTTGGCCAGCGCCCGGCGGCAGACGGAGCTTTCCACCATCCGGCCGAAGCCCTCCACGGACAGGTCGTACCCCTCGAAGAAAGCCTTGAAGGGGATGCCGCCCTCCACCAGCAGCACGTCCTTGAGCATGCCCCGGCCGCCGCCCATGGCGCGGACCCGCAGGAAGGTGAGGACGTTGTCGAAATCGGCCTTGGCCTTGAAGTAATGGGAGAAGGCCTTGTTCTTCGCCGTGACCTGCAGGGCGTGCCGAAGGTAGGCGCGGTCGAGAGCGATGCTGATGAGCTGAGGCTCCACGCTGACGGCCAGCCGCTTTTCAAGGGCGTTCAGCTCCTCTGCCATATCCGCGGGCAGGAAGCTGTAGTCCTGATCGCTGACGGCTTTCTCCAGAATCTCCCGATCATAGAGGCCGCCCGATTGCCAGGCGATGTCCTTCTGATCCAGAAGCCGGGCTTTGATGAGGGTCTTCAGGTTCATGACGTCGCTTTGGAGCAGGAACAGGTCCGTGATCGCCGGCTCGGGGGAGATGCTTCTAACCTCCTCCCGCATGGCGATCAGCTCCCGTTCGATCATCTTCTCCCCGTCGCCTTCGCCGGCGTCGGGCAGAGACCCGTAGCGATCGTCGATCAAGATGCGCAGCGCGTCGCCCATGGACCCCTCCGCCATGCGCTTGAGGGCCGTGTCGTCCAGCAGGCGCCGACTCAGCGCGCTGACGCGGGCACAGGCGTATGCGTAGCTTTTTTGTGCCATAGGGTCGCCTCCCTTTATCAGGTGAACAGTATGCGGGCCGCGTTGGTCTCCTCTTTGAGGCGCAACTCCGCCATGAGGGCGTTCAAAGAGCAGTCCTTCTCATAGCTCCCGCCCAGCAGCAGGAAGCCGCCCTCGAAGGGGGCGTCCTCATCGCTGAGGGTCAGCTTGACGGGGACCTGAGGAAGGAGCTTTTCGATCAGCGCCCGATCCTGTTTGGCAGGCAGCACTGCGTCCCCTTCCGCCGCCTCCTGTTGCAAAAGCCGCAGCAGGATGGCCTCCCGGCGGGAGCCGGTCAGAGCGTTCAGCTCCTTGGCGGCGGCGGCGAAGGCCTCGTCCAGGATCCGCCGGCGCACGCTCAACGTTTCCTTGCGCCCGTCCAGCTCGGCACGGGTACGCGCCCCGTCCAGCACTCCCTTCACGGCGGTGTCTCGACCGGCGGCGGCGATACTGGCCCGCTCCGCTATTTTCTTTTCGCAGTCAGCCATGACGGCGCGGCAGCTCTCCGCTGCCTTCTCCCGGGCCGCCGAAGCGTCCGCCTCGGCCTCGGCCAGGATGCGCCCGATCAGCTTGTCCGCGCGATTTCCCGGATTCTCCATGGCGTTACCTCAAAGGTTGACGCCAAAGATCAGCAGCATGGATATGAGCAGGGAGAAGATGGCGTAGGTCTCCACCATGATGGCCATCAGCATGCAGTGACCGAACTCCTCAGCCCGTTTGCCGATGGCGTTGATGCCGGAGGCAGCGACCCGGGCCTGATGGATGGCGGAAACGAGGCCGCCCAAAGCCATGGGGAAGGCGGCGAAGAACAGCTGCCAGCCCTGGGACACCGCTACGTCCACCGCGCCGCCGGGCAGCAGACCCGCGCGCATGGCGATGAACACCGCCACCACCAGGCCGTAGATGCCCTGGGTGCCGGGGAGCAGCTGCAGAACGAGGGCGTTGCCGAAGCGCTCAGGCTGCTCGGAGACCAGCCCCGCGGCCGCTTCGCCTGCGATGCCCACGCCGATGGCGCTGCCCAGGATGCCGCCGGCTGCGGCGACGACGGCGCCGGCCGTGGCCAGAATGAGACCCAGATTTGCCTTGATGAGTTCCAACATGTTGCTTATCCTCCTAATTGAATGTCACTTAGAGATCTGAACGTGTTTCGTTTTATATTGCAGGGGCTTGAAAGCCCGGCCGCCCTCTTCATAGAACTTGCCGAAGAACTCCACGTACTGAAGCCTGGCGCAGTGGACGAAGGTGCCCAGGGTGTTGATAGCGATGCTGAACAGGTGCAGGGCGATGAGCAGCACCACCGCGATCAAAAAGCCCACCACCTTCATGACGCCGCTGCCGCCCATGAGCATGGAGCAGAGGGTGTTGAACACCATGGCGAGGTAACCGGTGGCGATGCCCAAAGCGAGCAGTCGGGCGTAGGACAGGATGTCAGAGAGGTAGCTGGTCGCTCCGTAGAGTCCGCCCAAGCCGGAAGCCAGGCGGGAGATAGGGTTCTTCTTGTCCCGGCCCTTGAAGAGAAGGACCATGGCCGCGCCCGCAAGGAGCAGCACCAGACCCACCGTGTTCAGGTGCAGGGCGTTGAACCAGCCCAGCGCCAGGGGCGGATCGAAGAAGGTGGACGCCATGGGCAGGGCCGCCAGGACCAGGCCCGCCAGGACGAACACCCAGGAAAGGTTGTCGAAGACGGCGCTTTGCCAGTCCTTGTCGGCGAAGCACATCTTCATCTTGATGAGATGGCCGCAAATGAGGTGGATGACGCCCAGCAGCAGGCAGAACAGGAGCATGCCCACCGGGTTCCCCGTGGGATCGATCAGCAGCGGGAACACGTCGTTGGTGCCGAGAAGGGTGTCAAAGTCCAGCCCGAAGAACGTGCCCACCAGCACGCCCCAGACCATGGTGGAGATGCCGCCCCAGAACAGGACCTTCGCGAGGTCCGCCGTGCCGCCCTTGGGCTTCTTCAGCTTCAGGAACAGCCAGGACCCCAGGGACAGGACCAGGCCGTAGCCCGTGTCGGAGAGCATGACGCCGAACAGGAAGATGTAGAAGGGCGTCATGTAGGGCGTGGCGTCGATGCCGCGGGCGTCGGGCAGAGAATACAGGGTGATGAGGGACTCGAAGGGGGTGTTGAACTTGTCGTTTTTCAGCACCGTGGGAGGCGTCTCGTCCTCCGTGGGGTCCCGATACTCCGTATAATACGCTTCGGTGACGGATTTGAGGGCCTGCTCCACCTTGTCCATCTCGTCGGACCGGACCCAGCCCTCCAGGCGGAACAGGTCGGTGTCCTTCTCCACCTGAGTATCGGCGGCCAGGCTGTCCCGTTCGATGAGCAGGGCGTCCGCCGCGTTTTCCAGGATGTCGGCGCTGACGCCGCAGCTCTCCAGCTCGTTCTGCAGCTCTATGAGCCGCTTCTCGCCGGCGATCTCGTCCTGTTCCAGGGCCAGCATGGCCTCTTTCGGGGTGCCCTCCATGCGGGGGAAGACCACATCGGTCCAGTTGATGGTCTTGAGGAACCCCGCCACCAGGCGGGCGTCCTCCTTATGGCAGGCCAAAATAGCCGCCCGGTTTCCCGAATCCCCGTAAAACTCCGCCGAGATGGCCTCCTGCTCCAAGATGGCCGCCTCCCCCGCCGGGTCTACGAGGCCGATGAAATAGTGCGTGAATTTGGTGGGAACGAGATCGGCCATATTCTGGTCCATGTCGGCCCAGGGGACCAGGGCGGCGTAGGTGGACTTGCCCTTCTCGAGCCTGGCTTCGATCTGCTTTTTCTCCTCCAGGATGGCGCGGATATGCTCGGAAGCCGTCTCGGCCTCCCCCACGTCCGCGAACATCTTTTCCAGCTTCTCCTCCCGGGCAGGAGCCAAAAAGCCCGGCTTTTTCGCGTAGGGCTTGATGGCGGACAGAGACTCGGTGAAGCGGCTGATCCTCTCCGCGGCCTCGTCCAGGCGCTTTGCGCCCTCGCCCCCGTCGTCGGCGGCGGTGACGGAAATGAGCTCCACCGCCCCGATCTTCTGGAGGGCCCGTAAAATGTCCGTCTCCTCCTGACGGATGCCCACCAGGGTGAGGCGCTTCATGGATACGATCATACCTGTGTATCGATCCTTTCCATAAGATAGGCGACCGCTTCACCCAGCTTCGCGCGGGCGGCGGCCTCCTCCCGGGCCACGATCTCTCTCGCCTCGGAAAGGACCTGTTCGGAGAGGACTTTGCCGTCCTCCTCCGCCTTCGTGAGGGCCTCCCGGGTCTTCTGACGCTCGCTCTCCGCCGCAGCGGCCAGCCGTTCAGCCGCCTCCTCTCGGGCGCGGGCACTCATGTCCCGGGCGTCTGTGACCGCCTGGGCGCGGATGTCCTCAGCCTGCTTTTCCGCGGCGCGGATCTTGTCGATCATGGAATCCATGGTCCTTCCTCCTTTCGGGGTTAAGAAAAAAGGGGCGCAAAGCGCCCCGTTGCCGTTATTTCGTGCCGAACAAACGATCGCCCGCGTCGCCGAGACCGGGCACGATGTAGCCGTGTTCGTTGAGCTTTTCGTCGATGCTGGCCACATAGATGTCCACATCGGGATGAGCCTTCTGGATCGCGTAGATGCCCTCGGGAGCCGAGATCAGGCACACCAGACGGATGGTCTTGGCGCCCGCGTTCTTGATGAGCCGGATGGCCTCGATAGCGGAGTTACCCGTGGCCAGCATGGGATCCACGATGATGGTGTCCCGCTCGCAGATGTCGTCGGGCAGCTTGCAGTAGTAACCCGTGGGCATCAGGGTGTCGGGATTCCGATAGAGACCGATGTGGCCCATCTTGGCATGGGGGATCAGGTTCATCATGCCGTCCGCCATGCCGAGGCCCGCCCGAAGGATGGGGACCACGGCCAGCTTTTCGTTGGCCAGCATCTTGAAGGCCGCCTTGGTGATGGGAGTCTCCACCTCAACCTCCTGCAGCGGCAGATCCCGGGTGACTTCGTAGCCCATCAGCATGGCGAGCTCGCTCACCAGCTCACGGAAAGCCTTGGTGCCGGTCTCTTTATCGCGCAAGAGGGCCAGCTTGTGCTGTACGAGGGGATGGTCGATCACGGTTACTTTGCTCATAGATAAACCTCCTATAATGACATTCAGATTTGCGATTCGTAGGCGCTGATCTTGTCGATGCGGCGCTGATGCCGAGGGGCCTCGGAGAAGGGCGTAGTCAGCCAGGTGAACAGGATCTCCTTGGCCAGATTCTCTCCCACCACCCCGGCGCCCATGGCGAGGGCGTTGGTGTCGTTGTGCTCCCGGGTCATGCGGGCGGTCATGGTATCGGTGCAGAGGGCGCAGCGCACGCCCTTCACCTTGTTGGCGCAGATGCTGACGCCGATGCCCGTGGTGCATAAGAACACGCCCCGATCCGCCTCACGGCGGGCCACCGCTTCCGCGGCAGGCAGGGCAAAATCGGGATAATCCACGCTTTCGGTACCGAAGCAACCGAAATCCCGGACCTCATAGCCGGCTTCCTGAAGCCAGCCCTTGACCTTTTCCTTCAGGGCGTAGGCCCCGTGGTCGCATGCAATTGCTATTTTCATACTCATACTCATTTGTTGCAGTATACCATAAAAGAGCGTCCCTTTCAACTATTACTTTGGTGATAGGGATCATTACCCATCAGTTTTTCACCCGGGTTTTACTCTTCCCCGCCGACCAGCCGCCGGGCCTGCCTAAGCAGCGCCTCTTCGTCCGTCCACAGATTCGCGATGACGTATCGGTCCGAGGACGTCTTTCCCACCGCATAGGCCCCGTCCTCGCTGAAGGCCATGTCGGCGAAGGTATCCTCTGTGGCATGGAGGGAAAACAGCTTCTCACAGGTCTCCAGGGAATAAACGTCGATGCGGGTCAGGCCCCCGCAGAGGGCCATGAGCCGCTTGCCCTCAGGATCGAAAGCAAAATCGGAGTAGACCGTCTCCGCATTCAGGATGCGCTTGACCGACCGGCCCTCCAGATCGTAGATCAGCAGCCGGGCGGATTGGTCCGCCGCCACCAGCTGCTTCTCGGTCATGGCCAGGGCCGAGATCTGGCCGGACAGCTCTCCGATCATGGTCTCGACGGAGCCGTCGCCCGCGGTGTCGAAAAGCTCGATCACGCCGTCGGCATAGGACAGGGCCGCGTGTTTCCCGTCCCGGGAGAAGGTCAGCTGCGGGTTCGTATCCAGGACCTTGCCGGTGGTGTTGAGAAACACTTCCGTATAGCGATGCTCCCCCTTCAGGGACGCGGAGGGGAACCAGGTGGGGATGGGATCGCACAGCTTTCCCTCGAAGCTGTCCGCCGTCCGGACCGAAGAGAGGGCGGGCATGCTGTAGAAGTTGGCCGTCCCGTCGTACCTTGTGATGAGGAAGGTGTCGGCGAGAGGCACCACGTTGTTGTACTGGTTGCCGAAGTCCGCGTTCTCCACCAGCTCCAGCGCCCAGGTCCGGGCGTTGATGATGAGCAGGCTTTGGTTGGTCATCAGCAGATACTCCCCGTCCTCGGTGAACGCCAAAGCGGGTATGATGTTGGTCTCGTCGATGGTGGCCTGCAGGACGGTTTCGCCGGTTCGGGCGAGGGCCACGTACAGCTGATCATCCACCGTGTAGGCCATGCGCTCGGAATCGGACGAGAACGCGATCTCGCTGTATTTGCCGCCGCCGGAGGAGGTTTCCAGCGCATCCAGGAGGACCAGCTGGCCGCTGTCCGTGTCCCAGCCGCCGATGAGCCCCAGAATGGAAAGGCAAACCGCCGTCCGCCCGTCGGGGGTGAGGGCCCATTTCTCAGAGAACACCCCGGGCATGAAGCAGGCGCTGTCGGCGGGAACACCGAACAGGCTGACCCGCTTCCCGCTGTCGTCCAGCACGATCATGGCGGTATCGCCCCGCGTGCCGGCGATGAGGAGCCGGCTCCGATCCGCCGTAGCCAGCACCTGGGTCCCTACATAGTCCTCGGTTTGGAACGTGAACATCTCCCCCAGGGATCGGCCTGTCAGCCGGGACAGCAGATTGTTTTCTGCCCGATACTCCGGCATCTGCTCACCCATGGTGTAGAAGAGCTTTCGGCTGCCGTCCTCCGACACGAGATAGAAGTGTTCCATGTCCTGGACCAGGATCTCCCGGGCGTTCTTCCAGAAAAAAGCGTTGGCCACGTGGTACTGGTGATCGGCGTCGCTGGTATAGGTAAAGGCCTGGGAGCCGTCCGCCGTGTTCCACACCGTCACCAGGCGGCCCATGTCGCACAGGGCCAAAAAGCGGGTGCCGTCCGCCGAGAAACAGGCGTCGCCGATCATGGTGTTGCCCACGGAGACCTGATACAGGATCTCGTTGGCGTTGAGATCGATCATGACCACGGCGTTGCTGTTGACGATGCCGATGGCCCTGTCCCCGGCCGGTGACACGGTGATGTCGTTCACCCGCATATTCTGATTGTTGAAGCTGGAGACAACGGTCAAGGGCTCGATGTACAGCGCCCTTTGGAGCACGCTCAACAGCTCGTCCCGGCGCATGCCCTCGTTTTCGTCGCTGACGGACAGGGCGTCGAGCAGTATGCTGGCCGCCGTCCGCTTCTCGCCGCTCTGCAGGGCGGCGGAGGCCCGTTCCAGGCGCTCCCCCAGGTCGTTGTAGACGGCGTTCCTGCGCTCCTGCTCCTTCTTGCGTTCCTCCTCCTCGGCCCGGGCTTTTTCCGCTTCGGCGCGGACGCGCTCGGCTTCGGCGATCTGCGCCTGCTCCTCCGCCTGCTGCCGCAGCTTCTCGGTGCGGGCGTGGCTGACGCTCAAAAAGATGCCCAGCCCCGCCGCAGCCGCCAGAACGGCGGCCGAAACGATAGCGGTCCGGCGGAGGAAGCGCTGCCGCTCCCGCTGCTTCAGCTCGTCGAAGGTGACGCCGAGCATGGGGGCCAGCAGACGCAGCTTCTCGTCCTTCAGCTTCTTCCTCCAGTCGCTTCCCCGCAGGTTCGCCGCCAAAGGCTCCACTTCCTCGCGATTGCCGTCACCGTCCACCGCAAAGCGCAGGGCCTCGGGAAAGCTGCTCTCCGGTTCCCCCTCCACCAGCACGGCCAGTACCCGATCCCGTCCCTTTTTCTCCAGGAAGTATTCCAGCTCCCGCAGACACCACTGGCTCTCCAGATACCGGGGAGAGCAGATGGCGATGAACCATTCGCTCTCGTCGAGAGCCGCCTGGATGTCGTCGCCCAGATTGGCGGACAGGGGCAGCTCCTCCTTATCCCGGAACACCCGCCCCAGCCGCTTTTTGCCGGTCTTCGCACGGATGTTGGCCGGAACGCCGTAGGTCTCGATGGCGGTGTGCAGGGCCTTGGCGATCACATCGTCCGGGCTCTGATGCCGATAGCTGATAAATGCGCAATACCGTTGCTGTTCCATGGGAGGTTCCTTTCTCAAGCGGGAAGAACAAGCTGCTTGTGCAAATGCCTATAGATACTCCACCCGAAATCCGGCGGAGCGCAAAAGCCGGTTCATAAACGCCAGGCCCGTGCCCTCGGTACCGATGCCCTCGCAGAGGATCACGTCCGACGATCCGTCCAGTTCCCGCAGGAGGGAAAAGAGGCGGCTGCAGAGGGTGCCGGGGTCCCGGCGGGTGCCCAAAAGGGCGGTGCGGCGCTGACCGTAATAGGGCAGGGCCTCCGCGGTGGCGGCGATGCTGACCCGCTTTCCCGCGGCGATGAACTCGTCGTACAGGGCCGATAGCCGGGCCGCGGCTTCCGGGGCCTCCCCCACCACCACCAGCACCTGGGCGTTGGGGGCGTAATGCTTGTATTTCATGCCCGGGGACGCGGCCTTCTCCCCCGCGCCGAGGGGGGCCAGGATGCTGGGGGCCAGGGCCACCTCGCCCAAAACGGCGGCCAGCATCTCCTTGGTCACCGCGCCGGGCCGCAGGATGGTGGGCGTCCCGACCAAAGACAGGACCGTGGACTCCACCCCGTAGCGGCAGGGACCGCCGTCCAGGATGAGAGGGATGCGGCCGTCCATGTCCTGCAAAACATGCTCCGCCGTGGTGGGGCTGGGCTTGCCCGACAGATTGGCGCTGGGGGCGGCGATGGGGACGCCCGACGCCGCGATAAGGGCGCGGGCAGCATCGTTGTCCGGCATGCGGACAGCCACCGTATCGAGCCCGGCGGTCACTTCGTCTGGCACCATAGCCGAACGATGATAGATCAAGGTCAGGGGGCCGGGCCAGAAGGTGTCCATCAGAGCCCTGGCATGGGGCGGTTCGGCGGCCCACAGGCGGAAGGCGTCCTCCTTTCGGGCTACGTGCAGGATCAGCGGATTGTCGTTGGGACGGCCCTTGGCTTCGAAGATCCGGTTCACCGCCGCCCCATCGAGGCCGTCGGCTCCCAGGCCGTAGACCGTCTCCGTGGGAAAGGCCACCAGGCCCCCGGCGCGGATGATGGCCGCGCCCTGGGTCGCGGCTTGGTTCGGATCAGTTGTTTTGATAACAGTGGTAATCATTGGAGTCTGCAGCTTTTCTTGAAAGAAAAGCTGCCCAAAAGAACTTTAAGAAGATAATGAGTGCAGGGCATATACCACATACCCTTCTTAAGTTTCTCTTTTTCCGCCGCTTTTTCTCTTTGTCTAAAGAGAAAAAGCGGCAAAAGAAAAAATTAAGATTCCTCCCCGGATAATTGCCTCGTCCGCTCGGCCAGGATCAGGGCGTCGATGAGCTCGTCCATATCCCCGTCCATGAACTGCTCCAGCTTGTAGAGGGTCAGATTGATGCGATGGTCCGTGACCCGGTTCTGGGGGAAATTATAGGTGCGGATGCGCTCGCTCCTGTCCCCGGACCCCACCATGCTCTTGCGGGCGCTGGACACGGCTGCGTCCTGCTTGGACTGATACAGGTCGTAGATCCGGGAGCGCAGGACCTGCATGGCCTTGTCCTTGTTCTTATATTGGCTCCGCTCGTCCTGGCAGGCCACCACGATGCCCGTGGGGATGTGGGTGATGCGGATGGCGGAGGAGGTCTTGTTCACGTGCTGACCGCCGGCGCCGCTGCTGCGATAGGTGTCGATCTGAATGTCCGAATCCTTGATCTCCACCTGGACCTCGTCCACCTGGGGCATGACCGCCACGGTGGCGGCGCTGGTGTGGATGCGGCCCTGGCTCTCTGTCTCGGGGACCCGCTGGACCCGGTGGACGCCGCTTTCGAACTTCAGCCGGGAATAAGCTCCCTTGCCGGAGACGGTCAAAACCACCTCCTTGACGCCGCCCATCTCGGTCCGGTTGTCCTCCACGAACTCCACCTGATACCGGTGCCGCTCGGCGTACCGCTGGTACATGCGCAGGAGGTCCCCGCCGAACAGAGACGCCTCCTCGCCGCCGGTACCCGCCCGGATCTCCAGGATCACGTCCTTCTCGTCGTTGGGGTCCTTGGGGAGGAGCAGGAGCTTCAATTCCTCCGTGAGCTGCTCCTCAGCGGCCTTGAGCTCGTCCAGCTCCAGCAAGGTCAGCTCCTTCATGTCCGCATCCAGGTGATCGTTGAGCATGTCCCGGCAGTCAGCCTGCTCCTGGAGGTTCTTTTCGTATCGCTCGATAACGGCCACGATCTCCTCCAGCTGCACCCGCTCCCGGTTCAGCTCCTTCCAGGCAGCCATGTCCGCCATGGCGTCGGGGGCCGACAGGAGCCTGCCCAGCTCCTCGTACCGCGCTTTCAGTTTGTTCAGCTTCTCTCTCATATCCTCTCCACCCACACGACCCGGTCCAGGCCGCAGATGTCTTTGATGATTCTTGCGCCGGGGAACAGTTCTTGTACCGCTTTCCCCTGGGTATGCCCGATCTCCATAAGCAGCAGGCCGCCGGGGACCAGGTGCTTTTCCCACTCGGCGGCCAGCCGCCGGTAGAAGTTCAATCCGTCCTCTCCGCCGAAAAGGGCCAGAGCCGGCTCATAGGTCAGCTCCTTCTGGCAGGAGGCCATCTCCGCCGCGGTGAGATAGGGCGGGTTGCAGGCGATCAAATCATAGGCTCCCGGCAGGTCGGCGAACAGGTCGCTCTCACAGAACGCGCCGTCCACGCCGTTGCGGTCGGCGTTGCGCCGGGCCAGGGCCAAAGCCTCGGGGGAAACGTCCGCGAAGGTCACCTTCGCCCCGCCCAGCTTGCCCAGGCTCACACCGATGCAGCCGCTGCCGCAGCACAGGTCCAGGACCGATGCCCCCGGCCGTGTCTTCAACCAGCTTAGCGCCGCCTCGCACAGGGTCTCCGTGTCCTGGCGGGGGATCAGGGCCCCCGGCCCCACGAAAAAGGGCAGGCCCATGAATTCCCATTCCCCCAGGATATACTGCAGGGGTTCTCCCTTCCGGCGGCGCGTTATCGCCTGTCGAAGCCAGGCTTCGTCCGCCGAAGCTTCCCCCAGGAACCGGGCTTCGATCTCCGCCTCCTCCCCCGCCGCCGGGCGCAGGGCGTCGATGAGGTCACGCCGATTCATCCGCTTTCTCCGGAGCAGCCGTCGCTTCCTCTGCTTTGTCGCCCGCTCGCACGTCGTGATCCGGCGGGTCCATGGCCAAATTGAAGGCCGCCAGAGCCACCTCCACCATGTCCGCCGTCGGTTCGGCGGTGGTGATGTGCTGCAAGGCCAGGCCCGGGGCCCGTACCATTCGGGCCAGCCATCCGTCGGAGGCGGCGGCCGCCTTCAAAACCTCGTAGGCAAGGCCCGCTACCAGGGGGATGAACAGCAAGCGGGTCAGCACCCGGGGCAGAAAGGCCCGCACCGGGATGCAGGCGAAGAACAGGATGGACACCATCATCACCAGGAACAGGTAGTTGGTGCCGCACCGGGGATGGAGCCGGGTATAGTGCAGGATGTTCTCCGGGGTCATGTCCCCCTCCGCCTCATAGCAGGCGATGGTCTTGTGCTCGGCCCCGTGGTACATGAACACCCGGTGGATGTCCTTGATCCGGGAAACGGCCAGCAGATACCCGATGAAGACGAGAAGTCGCACCACACCTTCCAGCAGGCTCACCAGGAACCCGCTTTCGATCTTGAAGAAGCTCACCGCCAGGGAGGGCAAAATGACGAACAAACCTACGGCCAGGGCCGCTGCCAGGACCACCGCCACGGTCATGGCCATGTCCCCCGCAGACTTGCCCAGCTTCTTGGACAGCCATTTCTCGAATTTGGTGGGTTCCTCCTCCATGGCGTCCCCCAGGAGCTCTGCGCTGCGGGTGGTGATCTTGAGCCCTCCGCTCAAAGCTTCCACGAAGGCATAGACACCCCGGACCACGGGCCAGGTGGGGAAAGTCCCCTTCTCATGCTTGTTTTTATTCTGATAGTATTCGGTGACGATGGTGCCGTCGCTCTGGCGCACGGCCAGGGCAGTGCCGTTTGCGGGGTTCTTCATCATGACCCCCTCCATGACGGCCTGTCCGCCCACGGAGCATCTCTTCATAGGTCCTCCTTCCCCAGCCGAACGATCGGCTGGGTAGACTGATATAAAATTATCATATCATAGCAAGCCGTCCGCCGCAAGTAAAAAGCGCCCCGCAGGAAGCGGAGCGCTAGGTTATTCTGCCTCGTCAGGACAGGCGGATGAAGAAGATGGTCTGATCCCCCCGGCTGCCCAAGACCAGCATATCGCCGAAGAGAGCCGGAGAGGCCTCGAAGTTGCTGCCGTTCTTGGTGGGGCTGATCTTGTCCATCACGGTACCCGTGCGGCCGTCGATGAGGAAGATGTCCCCGCCGCTGTCCGCCTGGATGAGGTACCCGTCGCCCTTGCTGTTGTAGAAGATGGCGGGAGACGACCAGGCGTAGTGCTCCATGGGCATGGTCCAGGCAGCCTCCATGGTATCCTTGTAGAGCGCCACCAGCGCCCCCTTGTCCTTGCCATTGTACCGGGCGAAGGGCACGAACACGAGATCGCTCAGATTCTTCTGGCCTACCGCCGCCGTGGCCTGGATGCCGCCGGACACGCCGGAAACCGTCTCCACCGTCAGCTGATACTGGCCCATGATCTCGCCGGTCATGGCGTTGATCTTGAAGAAGGGGGTCACGCCCTTGTGGCCGGAATCCTGGGTGAAGTGGAGGGAGGTGCCCACGTAGAGATACGCTTCCGTCTCCGAGATCACTTCCAGCACCGGGGAGGCGTTGGTGTCGTCCTTGGTGTCGGCGATCCACTTGATCTGCATGGTGTTGAGGTCGATGCACTGGAACAAGCCGTCGTTGGAAGCGAGATAGATGAACCCGTTCCATGCGGAGGCGCTGCCCTCGTAGCCCAGCCACTTATGGGAGGAGTCGGCCTTGTCGATCTGGTCGTAGGAGTTGTTGCTGTCGTACCGGAGCTTGACAATATGGGAGGGGTTCACCGTGATGGTGCCGCCCCGGGCGTCGAACACCGTGTTCAGCTTCATGGTATAGAGGATACCCGTTTCCGCCGGCCAGATCAGGGTATCCGTGGCTTCGTCCACCAGGGGCGCACTGTCGTAGGCGTTCCAGTTGCGCACGGCGAAGGGCTCCCTGCCCTGGATGCCGAATTCATAGAGCTTGCGGCCGTCGATCAGGGAGATGATCATGGCCCGAGACTTCTGGTCCTCCTCCTCGTATTCGTCGCCGGAGCCCACATAGAGGAGCGGCAGGCCCCGAGGATCGATGGAGCCCGTGCCCTTGAAGGGCATGCGGAAATTGAGGTCGTCCCGGGTCTTCTTCCCGGTCTCCAGATCCAGGAAGTAGATATGGCCGTCCTCCGTGGGGTAGATGACCTCCACCAGATTGGCCTTCTGCTTGGCCCAGTCGTACAGGTTCATGGCCGCCTTCACATCGTCGGACCACTGTACGATCAGGGGCTGACCCGTCCAGCCGCAGCCGGACCAGCTGCCCTTGCCGCTGCGATTGCCCTTCTTGAGGGAACCGATGGACACCTTCTCCACCACGGACATCTTGAATTCGGTGAGGTTCAGCTCCTTGGTCGCGGACATGTTCCGATAGTTGTTGCCCCGGAAGGTCAGCACACCGTCCACACCGGGATAGTCAGCGGCGTCGCCGAAGACGATCTTATCCTGCCGTACATACTTCGACGGGTCCACATCCTTGCCGTCCACCTGCAGATGGGGGACGTAGCCGTACCGCTCGGGGTTGCTGCTGTCCACATAGTGAGGCGTTGGCTTGGGCGTGGGGCTGGGGGTGGGTACAGGCGTGGGGGTCGGCGTGGGGCTGGGCGTAGGCGTCGGCGTCTCCTTCACCAGGAATTGGAAGATGCCGCCCTTTTTCTGGCCCTCGGTGCTTTGGATGGGCGCGGTGCTTTCGGAAGAGCTGCCGCCGGAGAAGAGGGAAACGAGAAGCAGCACGAGAACGCCCAAGGCCAGCACAAGCAGCGCGACCACCAGGAAAAACCGGGGACGGATGATGAGCCGCCTGCGCTTTTTATGCTTTTTCTTTTTCGTCGCCATGATTGGCCCTCCTTGTATTATTCCCGGCCATACACCGCGGATCGGTCCCCTTCGCCGGGAAATGCGCTTTGTTTGGGGCGAAAAAATTTTCCGAATCTTTGCGGTTTTTTTCCTTCACGGAGAGGGTGTCGAAGCCGCATCTTGCGGCTTTTTGCCTTATATGATCTATATGTGGGGACCATGAACGAATGTTTATACCTTCGCATATTGACCACGTTATGCATTGTATCAGTTGGATTTGAACAAGGTTTTATGGAATTGTAAACAACCTACGTACAAACTGTGCATATTCTATGTCCGCATAAATATGCTACTTTTCGCCATTAATATACATCCCCAAACAAAAAAGCCCGTCCGAGAGGACGGGCCTGTACAGGTTGTTTCAGCAGCTCAGTTCCCTTTTCGACGCCGAAGGACGATCAGCAGCGCTGCGATCAGCCCCACAACGATCAGGGCGGCGGCAGACAGCAGGATCAGCATCCCGTTTCCTCCTGCGGGAGCGCCTTCGCCGGAAGACGCCGCGGCAGGAGCGGGCGTTCCTTCAGGCGCGGGCGTCGCCGTGAGCACCGGCGCCTCCGTTTCCATCACCTCCACCACCGGCAGCAGCACCGTGGGCTCCGGCGTGGGTGTGAAGGTAGGGGTCGGCGTAGGCTCGGGCGTAGGCGTAGGCGTGGGAGTCGGCTCCGGCGTGGGTTCCGGCGTGGGCGTGGGCACGAACACGAATCCTTCGGGTACCGGCACCTGGTATGCGGCACGAATGATGTAGTTCCGTTCCAAGGGCTTCCCGGCGATATCCTCGCTCCACTTGGCCCCTTCCGTATGCCCCTCGAACATACCGCGGATCTCCGGCATCTGCTCCAGCATCCCCCGGAAGGGGACCTTCACCTCCCGAATGCCCAACGCGTCCTCGAAAACCACGGTGTATTCGCTGTGTTCCTGTACCGCTGTTTGAAGGTATTCCGGCCAGGCGTCCATGGGGATATGGTAATTGCTCCAAAACTTCAGCATGCGCTGCTGGGTGGCGGTGTTGTAGTACACGCCGTCCATGTTGAACACCCGACAGAACCGGGAGTAGGTGTCGAAGGGCTTTTTGCAGTAGACCTGCCCACCCTCGTCGTCGTTGGACTCAGCCACCAGATAGCCGTCGCTTTCTCCGTCCAGATCGTCGTCGTACCGGTCTATGATGACCATTTCGTGATGGTTGGGCAGCGTTCGGCCCTGCAAAACGTCACCGGGCCGCCCTTCATAGGTGCCGATCCTGTTCTTGTGGAGGCCCCCGACACCGCCGATATCGCCGGTCTCGCCCATAACGCCTGTGTTGCGCACGTTCAGGCCCGCCAAACGGAAAGCGTAATGGACGAATCCGTTGCAATGGGTGCCCGCCTCATGCTCCGCCCATTTCTTGCCCCGGATTATGTCGTACTGGGTTTTGGGATCATAGGTAGTGCCCCAGTCCGGGTTCAAATACCAGCCCTGTTCCTGCACGGGCCAGCGGCCATACATGAAGAAGGGGATACGGATGCCGAACTCCTGCAGCTTGCTGAACTGGACCGTGATGCCCACCACCACCGCTTCCCGGGTGTAGATACCGGCCTTTGCCACGTTCTCGGCGATGAGGCTGTCCAGCTCCTCCACGGTATAGTTGCAGTATTTCGGCAAATAGGAGGAGATGGGCTCCTCCGGGAACTTGGTGTTGTCCATGCGCAGATACGTATTGTACATTTGGGGCATCTCCACATAGGTGGGGCCGTACATGTTCCCCTCCGTGTCCCTGAGCCACAGATAATAGTTGCCCGGGAACTTGGTTGTTCTCAGATACGTGTCCGTGTAGGCCATCCAGTCGTGATTCTTTTCCTTGGGCTGCTTGTCGATGCTGCCGAAATAGTAGCCGGCCATCTTGCAGTTCTGTTCCCTGATCCGGATGTTTAGAATCACGCCCAGCTCAATGGAAAGGTCCTCCACCTCCAGCTTCTTTTGGGCAGGATCCTCCGCCTCCCCCGCCGCCGGACCGTGGTCCGCTAAAGCGCCTGCGGGGACCAGCAGCAACAGGATTATGATAAAAAGAACAAAAATACGTTTCATGGACATACTCCGACAAATAATTGAAAATAGTGTATCACAGTCGCCGCCTTTTGGCAACAGCCGCGCCTCCGTTCTTGACGCAGATGGGAAATCATGCTATGGTTGCTTATACGATACAGGTTTACAAAAGAGGAAAACATGCGCAAGAGGATACTGAGTCTCATTCTGCTGGTCCTGTTCCTGCTGCCATCCGTCCGGACGGCCCAGGCTGCGGGCAGCGCCATGCTCAACAGCCGCTGTGAGCTGGACTGGAAGGGGTTCTGCAACTACCCCTCCCGTCTCACCGACAACAGCTACAAAACCGGGGCAGATCTGAAAAACGGCAGCAAGGGCGGCATCTATTGGAAGGCCGACGTGCCGGTGGGGATCGTCTACTGGGAATGGATCGTGCCCCCCGACGAGTGTCGCTATACTTTCTACGACGAGAACCGGCAGCCCATCAGCACCAGCGTTCGCTACCGGGAAGGGGACCGGGGCTACCTCACCGTGCCCGAAGGGGCCTATGGGGTGACGCTGGAGGTGGTGAAGGGATACGAAGGCGGCAGCTGCCGGCTCACGGAGTGGCACGTATACGATGCCGCCAACGTGCCGGAGAACATCCACCTGTGGGAGATGGCCCCTGACAAATGCGACATCATGCTGGTGTCCGCCCATTCCGACGACGAGCTGGTCATGATGGGCGGCATCATCCCCACCTATGCGGCGGAGCGGGGCATGCGGGTCCAGGTGGTGTACTGCTACGTGCCGGAGCAGTATCGGCACGAGGAGGCCCTCAACGGCCTTTGGTTCAGCGGCATGCGGACGCTGCCCGTGTTCTTCGTCATCGAAAACGAAAGCCGGCTCCGGTTCGCCGAAAAGCTCACCCGAGAGATCCGCCGCTTCAAACCCGAGGTGGTCATCACCCACGACATCAACGGCGAGTACGGCCAGTATGAGTACAAGAATCCCCAGAGCACCGGCCACGGCCTGGTGAGCCGCAATTGCCGGGAAGCCGTGGAAGCCGCGGCGGATGCGAAGAAATTCCCCAAGTCTGCGGAGGAATACGGCACCTGGCAGGTGAAGAAGCTGTACCTCCATCTGTATGACAAGAACCAGGTGGTGATGGATTTCGACACGCCCCTAAGCTTCTTCAACGGTAAGACCGCCTTCGAGATCGCCCAGGAAGCCTACGCTTTCCACAAGTCCCAGCGAAGCTATTGGCTGGACGTGCTCAGGTCCAACAGGTACGACTGCCGCAAGTACGGCTTATACGCCACCACCGTGGGGGAAGACGTGGAGAAGAACGATTTTCTGGAGAATATTCCCCCCGAATGTCTGTCCGATTATGTGGCGCCCGAGCCCACGGCCACGCCGGAACCTACGCCGGAGCCCACACCGGAGCCTACGTCGGAACCCACGCCGAAGCCTACCGTGACTCCCACGCCGGAGCCTACCCCCGAACCCACCGCCGTCGTCGAGATCGCTCCGTCTGAGGCTCAGCCGGCGGCAACGGGCACCCGGACGCCGGTCTCCCCTTCCGCGGACGCCCCCGCCGCCCAGGAAGACGGCTCCTCCGTGACGGTCCTGCTGGGCGTCTTCGCCGTCGCAGCCCTGGGTCTGGTGGCGGCCATTGCCGTATTCCTGGTAAAGCAAAAGCGATAGATCAGCACGCAAAAAGCCCCGCATCAGCGGGGCTTTCTTTTGTTGCGCGTATTATTTCTTCAAAGCGTCCCGGATCTCGGTGAGAAGCTTGACTTCCTCGGAGGGCTCGGGTGCGGGCGCGGGGGCGGGAGCGGGCTCCTCCTTCTTGCGGCGAACGGCGTTGATGCCCTTGACGATCAGGAACACCACCAGCGCCACCAGCACGAAGTTGACCACGTTCTGGATAAAGCTGCCGTACAGGATGGCGGCCTCCTCGACGCCGGCGGCCTCGTCAGCGGGGCGGATAACGTACTTCAGAGAGTTGAAGTCGATGCCGCCGAAGAGCGCGCCGATGACGGGCATGAAGATGTCGTTCACCAGAGAGGTGACGATCTTGGTGAAGGTGCTGCCGATGATGACGCCCACAGCCATGTCCACCACGTTGCCGCGCATGATGAACTCTTTGAATTCGGTTACGATTCCTTTTTTCTTTTCCATGATTTTATGTCTCCTTGCCTTAGGATATGATACAGTATACCACCATGCGCCGCCTTTGGCTATACCTTTTTGCAACGCTCGGCGGCCCTTGCCCCGGAATTTTGACAGAAATTTGTCGATTGTAATTCAAATTTGACGATTAGCACTCTCATATTGACAGTGCTAATAATCTGCGTATACTGTGCATTGTAAGGAAACGAACGGGGCACAGTAAGAAAGGAAAGCCCCAGGGTACATGGATGATATGGAAAGGAAGTGTTGACTATGTTGCCCAGTATTTTCGGAGAAAACCTGTTGGATGATCTTTGGAACACCAATTTTGACCGCGACTGGTTCAATATGGACCGGGAGCTCTACGGGAAGCATGCGAAGAACCTGATGAAGACCGATGTGCGGGAGAGCGAACAGGGCTATGAGATGGCCATCGAGCTGCCCGGCTTCCAAAAGGAAGATATCAAGGTGGATCTGAAGGACGGTTATCTGACCGTCAGCGCCCAGAAGTCCCTCAACAAGGAGGAGCACAAGGACAAGAAGATCCTGCGCCAGGAGCGCTACAGCGGCTCCTGCAGCCGTACCTTCTACATCGGCGACGTGAAGGCCGAGGACGTGAAGGGCAAGTACGACGCCGGCATCCTGACCTTGGAATTCCCCAAGGAGGACCAGAAGAAGATCGAGGAGAAGCGGACCATCGCCATCGACTAACACACATCCAAAACGCAGCGGCGCCGCCCGAAAGGGCGGCGCTGTTTTTGTACATTTCCTCAGCGGTAAGATAGTTTCCCCTCGGCACAGCAGAGTTTCACTCATTCGCCTTTCGGCAGATGTACAACAGATGGGCGGAGCTGCCCAGCAGTTCCCGCTTCTCGCAGGTCAGCAGGTGGTAGGCAGAAAAGAGGCGGAAGTCCTCGTCGGTCATGGAAAAGTCCGTCCGGTCCTCGGCCAGCTCCAGTATGCCGTCCGTGGCCACGGTGCGCAGATGATGGACAGGCTTTCCCTCAAAGAGAGCTTCGAAGCCCACCACGTCGTAACCTGTGAACACCTGTTCGGGAAAGTGGCGCAGGCGCATGTCCTTGTCGAAGTTCTCCTCCCACCCGGCCTTGAAGTTGTGAGGCTCGGCCTGCAGGTAGTTGTCATAGAGGATGGCGTGGACGGACAGAAAGGCGAACATGAGGATGCCCCCGGGGCGGGTGACCCGGATGGCCTCGTCGATGGCCCTGTCCACCCCGCCCTTGCCGTACAGGTGGTACATGGGGCCCATGGACAGGGTGAGCTGGAAGGTATCGTCCGCCCACTGCCGAAGATCCAGGGCGTCCCCCCGGACCGCTTCCACGTTGGGATATTGGGCCGTGTTGGCCTTCAGCAGCTCATAATTCTTTTCCACCAGTTCCACGGCTGTGACCTGATGACGCCGCTGCGCCAGGGCCGCCGTGTACGAACCCGTGCCCGCCCCCAGTTCCAGCACCCGGCAGGGGTTGGGCGCCTGACGGTCGATATAGGACATGGTGGTCAAAAACTCCAGTTGCCCGTGGCGGGTCCGGGTGAGGCGGGTCTCCTCCCGGCCGTCGCCGTAGATGCCTTCCAGGATCTGTCTGCGCTTATCCATAATCTTAGCCCACGGGCTACTCGCCGGCAGCGGGCAGGGGGATGTCGATGAGCATGTTGTCGGAGCCTGACATGACCGTGGGGAGCTTGCCATCCCACTTTGCCACGGTCTGATACTTGATGAGGAGCTCCGAAATGGACTCGGTGATGATGCGGTTGCTTTCGGCGTTGGCCTCGGCCAGGACCTTGATCTCGTTTGCCTCGGCCTCCGCGGCGATGACCCGCTTCTGGGCCTCGGTATTGGCGATGACCAGGGCCTGCTCCTGCTCGGTGCGGGTCTTGATCAGATTCTGCTCCGCCACCTGCTTGGCTTCGACGGCGTTGATGTACTCCTCGGAGAAGTCCCAGTTGATGATGTTGAGTTCGTTTATGAAGATGCCGTAGGCGTTCATCTTCTCGTTGAGGCCTTCATCCAGGAGCATGCTCACCTCCGCACGGTTCGACACCAGCTCCACGGCGGTATACTTGGCGGTGACCGCCTTGAGCACCTCGTTGACGGCGGGGCTGATGAGGACCTCCTCGAAGCCCATGCCCACGTTCTTATAGAGGGTCTGGCTGTTCTCCTTCCCCACGTGATAGTTGACGGCCACCACGGTGTTGATGGTCTGAAGATCCTTGCTGAAAGCCTCGGTGTTCACGTCCAGCTTCACGATCCTATTGTCCACCACCACGATCTTCTGGACGAAGGGCACCTTGAAATGGAGCCCCTCCTGGAGCACCACGTCCTCCACCTTGCCGAAGGTCAACGCTACGCCCGTATGGCCTGCGGGGATCACCACGAAGCTGGAGCCCAGGAAGATGACCGCCAGGATCACCACGAAGATCAATAGAACCAGTTTGAACGGGGAGAAATTGCCCGCTTTGTCTTTGAACATATCATGTACCTCCCATTGTGTTCGTTGTGTTCTATTTTATCCTTTTTACCTAAAAAGCGCAACTGGAAAACACATCCGCCGCGAAGGTATGAGCCAAAGGCAGCGAGACCACAAAGCCACGCCAAAGTCGATCAGATTGACAATGTCCCGCTCCAGCAGTATACTTTTCAAAAAGCATCATTTCCCTGACACAAGGAGGTAGCCATGAAACATCCCCGCACCATTTCGATCCGCTGCATCATCGCCATCGTACTGATGGCTTTGACCATCGTTTTTCTATTTTGGCCCAGCTTTTTCAGCATCAAAGCAAAGAACACTCTTTCCGGGGCCAGCGCAGGGTACAGTCAATCCTTCCTGGAGTACCGGAACGACATCACACAAATGCTTCAGGACGCCAAGCAGAAGCAGGGCAAATCGCCCGCTTGGGGGTTCTCGGTCATCGCTTTGAACGCTGCATTCTTTGCTCTGATCGCCCTTGTCGCCGTCTCCATCGTGCTCATGCTCCTGAATTGTACGAAAGCGACGCTGATCCTGCATACGATCTTATCCTTCGTGACCGTCGTGGGTGTCGCCATATACTGGGGCATTGGCGCAGCAAGCGTCGGCGGCAACGGAATGTCCTACAGTTTCATCCCCGGTGCAGCCATGTTCCTGCTGCCGCTCTGTTCGCTGGCGGCAAGCATTTTGTACAAAAGAGAAAGGCAGGAAACCGCCGCTCCGACGACGGCGGCGAAACCTGACGAAACGCAGGCCTGATCACCATCATTAGAATCTAAAGCCGCGACATCTCGCCGCGGTGTCTTTATATGCCGGAGCCGCTCGCTGACCGAGTTGTTTCGGCACACAGCAAAAAACCGGAGAAAGATGCCCTTTCCCCGGCTTTTCCATGTGTCGATGCTTACCAGATACTGATGCGCTTCTCCGGCGCGATGTACATCCTGTCGGCCGCGGTGACGTCGAAGGCCTCATACCACTCGGGGAAGTTCCGGGGGGACATGTTGGCGCGCAGCTCGCCGGGGGAATGGACGTCGCTGGTCAGCAAGAGTTGGATATACTCCTCCTTCGCCTTCCGGCACCAGACCCGGGCCCAGTTGATGAAATAGGCCTGATAGTCCGGATCGGGCAGGGTGTGCATGATCTCCAGCGTCACGCCCATACCGCCGTTGTCGGCGATGTTCTCGCTGACCGTCAGTTCGCCGTTGATCTTGCCGCCGTGGAATTCGATGCCGTCGAACTGTTCGATCATATCCTTGGTGAGCTCCTTGAAGGCCGCGAAATCCTCTTCCTTCCACCAGTTCTTCAGGTTGCCGTTCTCGTCGAAGTTGGCGCCGTTGTTGTCGAAGGCGTGGGAGATCTCGTGGCCGATGACCGCGCCGATGCCGCCCAGATTCTCGCTGACGCTCTGGCTCAGGGCGTAGAAGGGCTTTTGCAGGATGGCTGCCGGGAAGGTGATGTCGTTGCTGCTGGGATTGTAGCAGGCGTTGACCATATGGCCCGGCATGAGCCACTCCGTGCGGTCCACGGGCTTGTTCGCCTTGTCCAGCATGTCCCGGACACGGACGGCGGACAGGGCCCGCATGGCGGCAAAGTAGGAGGCGTCCTCGTCGAATACCAGCCTGGACCAGATCTCCTTGATCTCATCGGGATAGCCCATCTTGATCTCGATGGTGGAGAGCTTCTTGATGGCCTGCTCCTTGGTCTCCTCGGCCAGGAAGGTGTTCTTCCGCATGCGCAGCTTATAGGTCTCGATGATCTTCTTGACCAAAGACACCACGTCCGCCTTGGCCTCTTCGCCGAAATAGGTGCGGCCGTAGTAGACGCCCACCGGCTCGGAATACATGCGGGAAGCGGTCTGATACGCCTGCTTCTCCAGGGACGGATCGGACGCGACGCCGGTCAGCGCCCGCCGGTAGGTCTTGCCCAGGGCGGCCAGCTCCTCGGAGAGACAAGCCGTGCTCCGAAGCAGTGCCTTCACATAGGCCCAATGGCGGTACAGCCCGAAATTCTCCTCGGAGAAATAGCCGTTCATCTCCCGGATCGCCTTGGGGTCGTAGACCACCAGGGTCGTCGGGGCGTCCTCGCCGTAGAGATCCGCCAGGAGCTTCTTTATGTCGAAAGGCGCCACCTGGGCGGCCACCTCGTCCGCGCTCATGGGGTTGTGGCATTTGAAATACTCAGACCACTCCAGCCGGCTTTTGACCTTCTTGGCGATCAACGCGTCATAGGCAAGGGCATCGTCCAGATACCGTTTCTGCTCTTCCGGCGCAAGGGGCGTGAAAGCCAGCACCTTGGCGGCCATGTCCGCCCATATGGTCAAAAGCTGCTTGCCCGCGGGGTTATCCTCGGCGTAGTAGGTGGTGTCGGGCAGGATGATATCCGGGCCCAGCACGATGAAAGCGTGCTTCGTGGCGTCCGCCATATCGGCGGTCACTTCCATCTGGATCGGCAGATCCACGCCCTGCAGCAGCAGGTCCGCCGCCTGCTCGTTCAGCTCTTCCGCATTCTTGATCCCTTGGATCCTCTCCAGCAGGGGCAGCACGGGGGCGATCCCCTCCCGGTTGCGCCGGTCCGTGTCCAGCACCTTCTGATAGAGGGCGACGGCGTACTTCATCTCGGGGATGTCGCTGGTCTTCTCCCCCGCCGCGAAGGCGGCGAAATCCGCCATCATGATCTTCTCCACCCCCTGATCCAGGTCGGAGAAGCCGCCGGTGGTGGGCCTATCCTCCGGGATCACGGCCGTCTTGAGCCATTCGCCGTTGACCGCTTCGTAGAGATCGTCCTGTATCCTCACGTTCACTTCGCTCATCTTTTCTTCCTTTCCGTTTATTGTGTGACAGCTGCTCTACGGAAACGGAGCAGCCCCGCAGAACTGCTCCGCATCCACACGAATTTTTTATTCCTCCGTGAAGGAGTCCTTGTCGAGGCCGCAGATGGGGCAGGTCCAATCGGCGGGAACCTCTTCCCAGGGGGTGCCGGGGGCGATGCCGTTGTCGGGATCGCCGACCTCAGGATCGTAGACATAGCCGCAGGGGCAAACGTACTTCATAGCTGTTTCTCCTTTCATATGTTGGTTATGCTTTCCACAGGCCGTGGAGGTTGCAGTAGGCGTAGACCGCTTCCACCTCGTCGCCGTCGACGAGGGCGAAGGTCACCTCGGGCGCGCCGTCTACGACGAGGGCCTTGCGCTGGTTGCCCCCTTTGGTCTGGAGGCTCACCCACTCGATGTGATGGGCTGCGATCATGGGATGGGGGGCGGAGCCCACCTGGACCTTCACCAGATTCCCCTCCTTGCACCAGACGGGCACGTGCTTCTCCTGAGAAGCGTCGGTGGTGTTGGGCACGATCTCCTTCATGGCCTGACCGCAGCACATGGTGGGGCAGGCGGAAGGCTTTACCATGGCGACGATCTTGCCGCACAGCTCGCAAACATAAAATCTCTGTTCCATAGCTCTTCCTCAATAATTCGTGGCGGACACTTCAAAGTAGCTCTGGGGATGGGCGCAGGTGGGGCAGACTTCGGGGGCCCGGACGCCAACTACGATATGGCCGCAGTTGCGGCACTCCCACACCTTCACTTCGCTCTTCTCGAAGACGGTCTTGGTCTCCACGTTTTGGAGCAGCGCCCGATAGCGCTCCTCGTGGTGCTTCTCGATGGCGGCCACCAGGCGGAATTTTTCGGCCAGCTCGACGAAGCCTTCCGCTTCGGCGGTCTTGGCAAAGCCCTCATACATATCGGTCCACTCGAAGTTCTCCCCTTCGGCGGCGGCCAGCAGGTTCTCGCTGGTGGAACCGATGCCCTCCAGCTCCTTGAACCACATCTTGGCGTGTTCCTTCTCGTTGTCAGCGGTCAGCAAAAACAGAGCGGCGATCTGCTCATACCCTTCCTTCTTGGCCTTGGAGGCGAAGTAGGTATACTTGTTCCGGGCCTGGGATTCTCCGGCAAAAGCTGCCTGCAGGTTCTTCTCGGTTTGGGTTCCGGCGTACTTGTTCATAGCGTCTCCTTTTCTGTATGCTTATTGTATGGGTTCGAAATCCGCTGCGCCATGCTTGCAGAGCGGGCAAATGAAATCGTCGGGCAACGTCTCGCCCTCGTAGACGTAGCCGCAGATCTTGCATACGAAGCCCTTCTTGCCCTCGGTGGCGGGCTGGGGCTTTACGTGGGCATGGTAGAAGGCGTAGGTCATGGAGGGGGCGTTGCTGATGACCCGGGCTTCGGTCACGTCGCAGATGAACATACCGTGGGTGCCCAGATCGATGTGCTGGATCACCTTCAGGGACATGACGGCGTTCACGTACTTGCGGAGCATCACCAATCCGTTGTCGGACCGGGTAAGGGTCTCTCCGGCGAACTTGTCCGCGGTCCGGCCGGACTGGAAGCCGAAGTTCTCGAACACCGAGAAGGGCGCCTCCTCGGAGAGGATGTTCAGGTTCATGATCCCCGTCTGCTCGATGACGTGATGGGAGTAGTTCATCTTGTTGATGGTGACGGCGACGCGGTTGGGCTGGCTGGTCACCTGGGCCACGGTGTTCACGATGAGGCCGTTGTCCTTCTTCCCGTCGTTGGAAGTGACCACATAGAGGCCGTAACCGATCTTGAAGAGGGCGGTCATGTCATTCTTGTTGGCGGTCTCGGAGGACAGGGCCTGGTAGTTCTGGCAGAGCTCCTCCGCGAGGGCGGCGATCTCGTCCTTGTTCGCTGCGTTCATGGCGGACTTGATGTGGACTGCGGTCTCGGCGAAGGTCAAATTTTTGCAGCCGGAAAGCTTTTCCTTCATCACCTTACAGGCCATGGGCGCCCAGGAGCCGTTTTCGATGAAGGCCACGGTGCGGTTCTGGAAGTTCCGCTCGGTGAGATGGTCGATGAACTCCCGCATGAAGGGGTAGATATCCGCGTTATAGGTGGTGGTGGCCAGGACCAGCTTCCCGTAGCGGAAGGCGTCGGCGACGGCCAGGGACATATCGGTCCTTGCCAGGTCGTGGACGACGACCTTGGGGCAGCCGCCCTGACGGAGCTTGTCCGCCAGCAGCTCCACCGCCTTGCGGGTGTGACCGTAGACGGAGGTATAGGCGATGACGATGCCCTCACTCTCCACAGAGTAGGAGGCCCAGGTCTGATAGAGCTTAATATAATGGCCCAGATCCTTGTCAAGGATGGGACCGTGGAGGGGGCAGATGGTCGCGATGTCCAGACCGGCCGCCTTCTTCAGCAGGTTCATGGCCTGGGCGCCGTACTTGCCCACGATGCCGATGTAGTACCGGCGGGCTTCGTCATCCCAGGGTTCGGTGCGGTCGAGGGCGCCGAACTTGCCGAAGGCGTCCGCAGAGAAGAGGACCTTGTCCGTGCTGTCGTAGGTCACCATGACCTCCGGCCAATGGACCATGGGGGCGAAGACGAAGGTGAGGGTGTGGCGGCCCAGCTCCAGCGTGCCGCCGTTCTCCGCCACCTGGCGGTTCTTCACCAGGTCGGGGCCGAAGAAGTTGTCCATCATGGCGAAGGCCTTGGCCGTAGCCACCACGGTGGCCTGGGGATAGATCTTCAAAAAGCTATCGATGTTGGCGGAATGGTCCGGCTCCATATGCTGGACGACGAGATAGTCCGGCTTGCGGCCGCCCAAAGCGTTCTCCAGATTGTCCAGCCATTCGTGGGTGAAATTCTGATCCACGGTGTCCATGACGGCCACCTTCTCGTCCAAAATGAGATAGGAGTTGTAGCACATGCCGTTGGGGACCTTGTACTGGCCCTCGAACAGGTCCACCTTGTGATCGTTGACGCCGACGTACAGGATATCGCTTGTAATCTTCATAGTCACGCCCCTTCTTGATTTGTCGCCCACATTATACTATACTCACAGAAGAAAAGGCAACAGAAACATTCGCAGAGAAAGCGGACCCGCGGAGCTGGCTATGAAAAAGGCGAATCGGGATCTCGCCGAATCGGGTCTTTGGGGATGAAAGAATGCATTACATAATAGAGGATCTGACAAAGGAAGACGCCGGATATATCGGTGAGAAAATCAACGAAATCATGCCCCGCGAAGTGGATGCAGACGAGGAAGAATTCGTTCTCAAAGTTGAGAGCGAACTGGGCGAAATCATCGGCGGATGTATTGCGGAAGCATATGAATTTCACTGGTCGAGAATGCTTCTTTGCGCCCTTTGGGTGGATGAACGCTATCGCCATCACGGGATCGGCTCTATGATTCTCCGCGAGGTCGAGCGGATCGCAAAAGAAAAGGGCTGCCGGGTCGTGACGCTGGGAACCGCCAGCTTCATGGCAAGACCGTTCTATGAAAAACATGGCTACACGGTTTTTACGACGCTGAAAAAGGCAAACGGCTACATCAGTTATTCCCTGGTCAAATATCTTGACAGGGACACGCCGGAATATGTGCCGACAAACAACAGCGGCGCACGGTTCAAGATTTCGTCCGGCAATGACGACGACGCAAAGGTGATCGAAAACGGCATCGACACGTACAGCGAAGAGTACGAGCCGGAATATGAGAGCGTCGGTTTTTATAAGAAGCTTGCGGACAAAGACGGCAAGCTTCTTGCAGGCGTGATCGCGGACGTGCACAAGGGAGACTATGGCTTTGTCAATGCGCTGTTTACGGAAGAGGCGTTCAGGCATCAGGGTCTGGGCTCGGTTCTTTTGCAGGAAGTGGAAACATTCGCAAAGGAAAACGGCACGTCTATGATTCTGACATACGCAGGAGACTGGAACGTCGACTTCTTCAAAAAGAACGGCTATCTGTTCAGAGGCGAGCTCAGAGACGTTCCCAAAGGACACGACTGCTACGAGCTCTACAAAAAGATTTGAAGCAAAGCAACATAAATACCGGTTTTTCGAGGAGCAACCAGCATGGAGAACACAGAGCGTTTTTTGCCCACCCATATCGTCTCCGCCGGGGCCATCGTGCTCAATGACCGGGGCGAGGTGCTGTTGGTCAAGGACGTTCGGAAGGACGCCTGGACCTTTCCCGGCGGCATCATCGAGGAGGGCGAAGGGGTCCTCGACGGCGTGAAGCGGGAGGTCCTGGAGGAAACGGGGATCACTGTGGAAGTGGGCGAGCTCTTCTGCGTCACCTCCAACACCTGCAAATACCCGGGCTACAACGGTGTGAAGGAGGTGCCCCCCAAGGTCATGCTGGACTTCGTCTGCCGGGCCGTCTCCGGCACGCCCCGGCCCTCCGAGGAAAATACCCAAACCGCCTGGTTCCCCCTGGACCAGGCTCAACGGCTTATCACGGCCCCGGCTCTGGCGGCCCGGTTTCAGGCCTATCTCAAATATAAAGGCCGCCCCGCCTTTCTGGAATACGTCACCTGGCCGACCTATGAGCTGAAAACGAAGGGGACCATATGAGGTCGGCGGAGGGGCACGGATGAAGATACATATCATCGGCGGCCCCGGCAGCGGTCAAAGACATTTCGCACAGACTGCGGGAGCAGAAGTAGACCTATTTTTTCGGAGGGTCCTATGAAACTGATCGAGATACAAAGCGACGACGCCGACCGGCTGGCCCCCTTGGTGGCCGAATTCCGGGTGACATTGAACGGATATCGGGGCGTCGCGTCGGAGCCGGACGTGCCGGCGAGCCGGGCGGAGATCGTCGAATTCCTGGACGCGGGCATGCCCGTGTTCGCCGTGGAGGACGGTGACAAATTGGCCGGGTATATGGTCTGCCGGATCGACGAGCCCTGCCTGTGGGTGGAGCACCTCTATGTGCGGGACGAATACCGGCGCCGGGGCATCGCCACCCTGCTCTTTGAGAAAGCTGAGGAACTGGCCCACGCCATGGGGGAGGACACAGTGTTCAACTTCGTCCACCCCAACAACCGGGGCATGATCGACTTCCTCCGGGCCAAGGGGTATACGGTCCTGAACATGATCGAGATCCGCAAGCCATACAAAGGCGAACGACTCACCACCACCATCCCCGTGGGGGACGCGGTTTTCGATTACTGAGGGGGATACCGGGCTCCGCCTGCCGTGCCCTTTCCGTGACCGACACAGGAGGACGCCGCTGTATCCGTGCACGCGGGCAGCGAGCATCTCAATTTGCTTTCGATTATTGTGGAGAGTGAGCTATGATAAAAGAATTGATGTACATTGAAAAGAAGTCAGGGTATTCCGACGACGGGCCCGCATGGATCGGGTATGTCAAGACTTCCAAAACAAAGCGGACCATGTATTTTAACGATCACGCCTTCCAAAAACACAACGGTGTCAACGCCAATTATATCGACATAGAGACCAGGGAAGAATACTGGATCTCGGGCGTAAAAAAGCGGGAAAGCAACCGACATTGGGCCGGAAAGGGATGCATCCAGATAGACAGCCGCGCCGTGGACGCCTATCTGTCGCTGATCGGGGAAACGGCCCTGCCAAAGGCCCTGTATAAGGTTGTGGAGATCGAGGATCGGTTTCCTATAGAAAGAGTGAACCAATTGCTCAATGCAAATGTCGAATGCTGATTCCCGGTTTGTTGAGGTAAAGAAATGGCATATATCGTGGAAATCCAGGATTTTTCCGACCCGGCGCTGGACGTGTACGCCCGGCTGACGGAAAACCAGCTGAAGAACCGGCTGCACCCCGAAGAGGGGCTGTTCATTGCCGAGAGCCCCAAGGTCATCGAGACCGCGCTGGACGCGGGCCTTGTCCCCGTGTCGCTGCTCACCGAGCGGCGGCATATAGCGGGGTCTGCCGCAGCGCTGTTGGAACGGATCGGGAACGTGCCGGTCTACACCGCCGACGACGGGCTTTTATCGAAGCTCACGGGCTACGATTTGACAAGGGGCGTGCTGTGCGCCATGCGGCGGCCTGCGGAGAGATCAGCCGGGTCGGTTCTGCAGGGCGCGCACCGGGTGGTGGTTTTGGAAAACATCGTGGATTCCACCAACCTGGGGGCTATCTTCCGCTCCGCCGCCGCCCTGGGCATGGACGCCGTGCTCCTCTCCCCCGCCTGCTGCGACCCGCTGCTGAGGCGTTCGGTGCGGGTGAGCATGGGCACCGTGTTCCAGATCCCCTGGGCACGGCTGGATTCTTTGGACGCTTTGAAGCAGGCGGGCTTCGTGACTTTGGCCATGGCCCTGAAGCCTGACGCTCTGTCCCTGGACGACCCTGTTCTGAACACTTTCGACAGGTTGGCCGTCGTTCTGGGCACCGAGGGGGACGGGCTGACGAAGGAGACCATCGAGAGCTGCGACTACACCGTCATGATTCCCATGGCCCACGGAGTGGACTCCCTGAATGTGGGAAACGCCGCCGCCGTAGCCTTCTGGGCCCTGCGCAAAAAGTGATATGGAACGGACCATCGCCGCCGAACCCTATAGATTAACCGTCCTCCGGGACGATCCCGCCGCCCCGATCCTGTACACCGTATCGGAGGCCGGGGACGCCCGGGCGCTTTTCGCCTCACTCCCCACGCCCAGGCCCACCCTCGTCTGCATCGAGGGGGCGGATTGGGATCGGGACTTGTCCCCCTGGCCCGCAGAGAAGGTCTTTCGGGGCGGAGACGACTTCTCCGGCGGCGCGGAGGACTTTTTACACACCCTTATGACAAAGATCGTCCCCGCCGCAGAGGGGGACCTCTCCCCCGCCTGGCGGGGCCTGTTCGGCTACTCCCTGGCGGGGCTGTTCAGCCTTTGGGCCATGACGAAAACGGACGCCTTCACCAAATGTGCCAGCGTGTCTGGCTCCCTGTGGTTCGACGGGTTCACGGCGTATCTCTCCGCCCATCCTCCTTTGGGGCAGCCTAAAAAGGTCTATTTATCCCTGGGGGACCGGGAGGAGAAGGCGAAAAATCCCCGGATGCAGCAAGTCCGGATCGCCACGGAGCAAGCGAAAACCATCCTCCAAAACCAGGGCGTCCCCTGCGTCTTCGAACTGAATCCAGGCGGCCATTTCCAGGACGTTCTGGAACGACAGCGGCGTGCCGTCCTGTCCTTGCTGTAGCACGCGCCGGTGACAAAAACGCATAGTATATACCACCTACATTCTGCAAGGAGGATATGCCATGCTGACCTTCACCAATCAGGCCGCCCTGACCTATCGGAACCGGGTGCGCTATTCCAATCTGACCACGGGCCAGATCGCCGACGCCCTCACCGTCGCCAAGGAGGCCCTGATCCCCGTCTACGGGCCGGAGGACGACGTGACCTACGTGGTGCGCCTCACCAATAACGGTGCCGCGCCCCTCACGGACCTGACTCTGTCCGACGATCTGGGCGGGTACGATTTCGATCAAACCACCCTCTATCCCCTTAACTTCGTGGCGGATTCCCTGCGCTATTACGTGAACGGCGCGGAGCAGCCCGCGCCCGCCGTGACCCCCGGCACGCCTCTGGTTATCTCCGGTGTCACCGTGCCCGCGGGCGGCAACGCCCTGATCGTCTATGAGGCGTCGGTGACCGAATATGCCTCCCCCGCTTCGGACGGCAGCATCACCAACACCGTCACCGTCTCCGGCGCGGTCCTGGCCGCCCCCGTGACCGCCTCCGCCACCGTGACCGCCGTCAACGGGCCGGAGCTGGCCATTACCAAGGCTCTGACCCCGGAGACCGTGGGTGCGGACCGGCAGGTGACCTACACCTTCACCATCGAGAACCAGGGCAACGCCACCACCAGCCCGGAGGATCAGGTGACCGTCACAGACACCTTCGACCCGGCTCTCACCGATCTCACCGTCACCCTGGACGGGGTGCCCCTCGCCCAGCCCGGCGGCTACACCTATGACGAATCTACCGGCGCCTTCGCCACCGTCCCCGGGACCATCACCGTCCCCGCCGCCACCTACACCCAGGACCCAGCCACCGGCGTCTACACCGCCGAGCCCGGCGAAGCGGTGCTTGTGGTCACGGGGACCATACAGACCAATTGAGTTTTCTTTTGCCGCTTTTTCTCTTTATACAAAGGGGGTGCGAAGCCGAGCGCTGCCTGTGGCAGATACAGCGAGGCTGAGCACGGGCAAAACAAGGAGAAACCGAACAAAGTGCAGGTTTCGACTATGTTTTGCCCATGGGTAAAAGCGGCGGAAAAAGAGAAACTTAAGAAGAAAAGGAGGACTATGCGATGCCATAGCCCTCTTCTCAAGTTCTTTTGGCGTTCCCTTTTCTTTCAAGAAAAGGGAACAAAGCTTTCATTCATTCCTTATGAAAAAACAGCGTCGCCTTGAACAGGTCCCCGTCCACGGTGAGCTCCAAGGCGCCGTGGTTCAGCTCCGTGAGGCTTTTGGCGATGGACAGGCCCAGGCCGCTCCCTTCGGTGTTCCGGGAGGCGTCGCCGCGAACGAACCGCTCCATGAGCTCGTCAGCGGAGATGTTGAGGGACTCCCGGCTCACATTCCGGAAGGTGACGAGGGCCTTGCCGTCTTGGGCCTTAGTGGAAAGATAGACCCGGGTGCCGGGCAGGGTGTACTTACAGACGTTGGACAGGAGATTGTCGAACACCCGCCACAGCAGCCGCCCGTCGGCCTGGATATGGGGCTCGCCGGGGTCCAAGGCCGTGATCAGGGTCAGGTTCGCAGCGGCCAGGCGCTCGGCATACTCCCCCGCTGCCTGGGAAAGGAGCAGGTTCACGTCCACGTCCTCCGGGTGGGTCTGGATGTTCCCTGTGGACGCCTTGCTGGCCTCCACCAGATCCTCTGTCAGCTTCTTCAGCCGCTGGCTCTGCCTATCCAGCACGTCCACATACTCCGGCGCGTGCTCGGAAGCAAGCCCCTCCTTCTTCAGCAGGTCCACATAGGAGATGATGGACGTGAGGGGCGTCTTCAAATCATGGCTCACGTTGGTGATGAGCTCCGTCTTCAGCCGCTCGCTCTTGAGCTGCTTCTCCACCGCCAGCCGGGCCCCCTGGCCGATGCTGTTCAGGCTCTGGGCGTGCTTCCTCTCGTCCAGGAACAGGAACTTCTCCGGCACCGGGGCCATGTCCCCGGCGGCCATGCGCCGGGCCCTGTCCTGAAGTTTCTTTAACCCGATGGCGAACATCAGGATCACCGGCGTTAGCACCAGCTTCTCAATGAACCACACCACCAGGCTGGCCTCCGCCCGTTCCGAGAGGCAGGCCACCAGCTCCACGAAACTGATGCCGCCCCAGACCAGGGCCGTTTTCCAGACCAGGGGCAGGTTTTTGACCATGTACCACAGCCCCTTCGCCCCTGCCCAGGCCCCGCGGCAGACCCAGTAGAGCAGCGTCCCCTTCACCAGGGTTTTCGTCTTGCAGCGGACGGCGAAGGTCATGGAGAACAGCAGTCCCAGGGCAAGGAGCATGGGCAGGAACAGGCCCAGGACCGTCAAAGTCCGGTCGGTGAGCGCCCTGCCCCCGAAGCCCACCAAAAGGGCCATGCCCAGCAGCACCAGCTCCAAGGGTATCCTGTCGAACCAGTTCCGGGCGACCTCCTGCGTCCCCGTCCGATGGCCTGCGCTGACCAGCAGGAAGATGAACAGGGCCACGGCCAGAACCAGGCACAGGGCCGTTAGAGGGATGGCCCAGTTCCGGCAGGCGATCAGAGTGTTCACCAGTGTGAGACCCACCGAATATCGGTCCAGCACGGGGAGATTGGCATCGATGCCGTAGACGGTGTGAACGGTGTGGTATTCCCTGGGCGTATACCGAACGGTCAGGAGCCAGGGACCCTCGTCCTCTCGATCTACGGTGTACCAGTAATCGTTGGCCTTCAATTGCTCATAATGATCTCTGGCCGCTTGATTGGCCTCCTCGAGAGAAGCATATCTCTCATGGATCACCTGCTGTTCCCCGTCTATGGCACAGTTCAGAGCCCAATCCATATCCCGTACAGCCACTAGATGCTGATCGGAATAGTTAGAAATCAGCTCTTCCCCCGCTTCGTCGCAGACGCGGAAGCGGAAATTTGTGTGGTTCGCCATCAGATTCGAAGTCAAGTATTTATCTTTGACCTGGCTATCGCCCCAATAAGACCAGTTACTTTCAAACAGATGCTGGAGCTCAGATACATCTCCAAAGTCCATGAGATAGTCCGCAGCCTCGTTGAACAGCTCCGCGCCCCCATCGTTGAAGGCGTTGTATTGGAGCAGGGCCGCACAGGCGCCGACGCCCAGCAGGGTCCCCATGGCGAAGATCATAAACAGCACGCCCGCCACGATCCTGGCGGCCAGAGTCAGATTCCATTTCTTCATTTTAGGTTTCCTCCGTCAAAACGATAGCCCTTGCCCCAGATGACCTTGATGTATCGGGGCTCGGCGGGGTCGAATTCCAACTTTTCCCGCAGGTGCCGGATATGGACCGCCACCGCATTCTCGGCCCCGTAGGGCGCTTCGCCCCAGACCTGCCGATAGATGTCCTTGGGGGAGAAGACCTGGCCCGGGTGGCTCATGAGGAGCTTCAGGATGTCATACTCCCTTGGCGTCAGGCTCACCGGCTCCCCGTCCAGGGTGACGGTCTTGGCGGTATCGTCCAGGGACACGCCGCCGATGGTGATGGAAGAGGGCCGCTGCTCGCCCCCGCCCAGCTGCATGTACCGCCGAAGCTGGGAACGGACCCGGGCCAGCAGCTCCACCGGGTTGAAGGGCTTGGTCACATAGTCGTCGGCGCCCAGGTTCAGGCCCAGGACCTTGTCCGTGTCCTCGGACTTGGCCGTCAAGAGGATCACCGGCACGTTGCTCTTTTCCCGGATGCGGGTCATGGCGGCGATGCCGTCCATCTCCGGCATCATGATGTCCAGGAGGACAAGATGGACCTCCTCCCGTTCTAAAGCCGCCAAAGCCTCCGTCCCCGTATAGGCGGTGACCACCTCATGCCCCTCCGCCTCCAAGTAGATCTTCAGGGCGTTCACGATGTCCCGTTCGTCGTCACAGACCAGGATGCGATACATAGCTGTTTCTCCTTCCCTCTTTCCACGGCCATCATACCGGAAACGAGATTAAGAAACAATGGGGGAAAGTTTAAGATGTGATTAAGATGGTTTTTCTTTTACACCTTTTCTCTTTCTACAAAGAGAAAAGGTGCCCAAAAGAGAAACTTAAAAAGAAAAAAGGCTATGCACGATGACATAGCCTTCTTCTTGAGTTTCTCTTTTTCCGCCGCTTTTTCTCCTTTGTATAAAGAGAAAAAGCGGCAAGAAAGAAAGTTTATTCGTCGATCAGCTCGTCCTCGGGTTCGTCCTCGTCCACCCAGTTGGGGTCCTGCTCCACCAGGAGCCGGAGGACCCGCAGGTTGTTCCGCTTGAGAATGGTGACGGTCAAATCCTCGAAGGTGAAGCTTTCCCTAAGCTTCGGGTAGCCCCCCAGCATCTCCACGGCCCAGCCGCCCACAGTGGCGTTGTCATCGTCGATCTCCTCCTCGTCCTTGTCGAACTCGGCGAAGAAGTCGCTCAGGCGCATATCCCCGTCCACCTCGTAGGTATGGGGGCGTATCTCCACGAACTCCTCCTCGATTTCGTCGGACTCGTCCCAGATGTCCCCCACCAGCTGCTCCAGCACGTCCTCCATGGTGAGGATGCCCATGGTCCCGCCGTACTCGTCGGTGACGATGACCATGTGTCCCTTCTTCTTGCGCATGGTGTTGAACACGTCGTCCAGGGGCATGGTCTTATGCACGAAGATAGGCGGCAGCAGAAGCTTCTCGATGTCCGCGTCCGGGTCCTTCACCAGTGCCTTGTAGAGGTGATTGAGATGCAGGATGCCCACCACGTTGTCCATGGTCTCCTGATACACGGGGATGCGGGTGTAGGGCGACGCGAAGGCCACCTTCAGCATCTCCTCCCTGGGATCGTCTAAGTCGATGGCCACCAGGTCTACCCGGGGCGTGATGACCTCATAGGCGAGAACGTCCCCGAAATCAAGGGCCGATTGCAGCAGGTCCGCCGTGTCCTCGTCCACCACGCCCTCGTCCTCCACAGTCTCGATGATGGTCTCCAAATCGTCCTCGGTGACCGCCGGGCCGGCGTCCTGCCCCCGCTCCCAAAGCCGGGAGATGAAGTGCAGCAGCTTTTGGAGGGCCCAGGTGAACGGCCAGGTGAGCCCCATCCACAGCCGCATGGGCACCGCCGCAACGGCGCTGAACCGCTCGGGCTGGGCGCTGGCGATGATCTTCGGCGAGATCTCGCCGAAGGTAATGATGAGCACGGTCATGACGGCCGTGGCCACCCAGGCGCCTTTCTCGCCCATGAGCCCCACGGCGATGACCGTGGCCAGGGACGAGGCGCCGATGTTCACCAGATTGTTCCCCACCAGAATGGAGATGAGCGCTTTCTCGAACCTCTTCTTCACCTTCAGGGCCAGAGGATACGCCCCGCCCTTCGTCTCGGCGGCGTGCTCCAAGCGCAGCTCCTGGGCTGCGGAATAGGCGATCTCAGAGCCGGAGAAAAAGGCGGACAGCACGATGCACAGCAATATGAGCAGAAGGTTCACGATCATAGGTCGTCACCTCCCGCAGGGGTATTGTCGTCCTCGTCGTAGATCTCACCCACCAGCTCCTCCAGAATATCCTCCACGGTGACGATGCCCAGGGGCTTTTCGTCCTGGTCCCGGACGATGGCGGCATGGACCCGCTGGCTACTTAGGGTGTCCAGCAGCTCGTCGATGGGTATGCCGACGGTGACGAAGGTGGGCTTGTCCATGACCCGGCTCAGGGACACGTGGCCCTGGCGCTGGATGTATGACTTCAGGTATTTGCGAATCTGGAGCATGCCCACCACGTTCCCGTCCCGGTCCACCACGGGCAGGCGGGAATGGGGGCTCATTTCGATGAGCCCCACGATGGTCTTGGGGGACATGTCGCTGCGCAGCACTGTCACCTGGTCCCAGGATGTGAACACGTCCCGGACGGGCGTCTCGGTGAACTCCAGGGCGCTTTGGACCAGCTCGGCCGTGTCCTCGTCCACGCCGTTCTCCTCGTCGGGAATGATGGAGTCAATGATGTCATGGAGCTCGTCCTCGGTGACGGTGGGGTCCTCGTCCTCGGGCACCCGAGCCACCTTCTTGAGGAAGCGGCTCAGGCCCGTGAACAGATGGATGAAGGGCTTCAGCACCCGCATGAGAAGCAGCAGCGGCGTGGCGCAGAACAGGGCGAACTTCTCCGAACAGGCCTTGGCGAAGGACTTGGGGATCATCTCCGCCGCCAGGAACACCAAAAGGGCCGTCACCACCGTGGTGGCCGCCACGGCCCCCTCGCCCCACAGACGGGTGGCTGTCAGCGTGGCCAGGGCCGCGCTGCCGATGTGCATGATGTTGTTGCCGATGAGTATGGCCGACAGGGCTTCTTCGAAGTGATCCAGGATATAGAGCACGCGCCGGGCCCGTCGATCGCCGTCGTCCGCATAGCTCATCATGCGGATGCGGTTCACGGTGGACAGGGCCGTCTCACTGCCGGCAAAGAAAGCGCTGCACACGAGCAGCACCAGAAAGAACAGAACAAGGCCTGCGGAGCTCTGCCCCGCCGCCTGGGGAACGGACTCGTTCAGCAGCATACGTATAGGAATGCTACTGGGATCTGCGTCCACGAAAAAACCACCTCACAAAAACAGTATTACAAGTGCATATTATACAAGAGGATCGCCCGCCTTGCAAGCGGCAGATCTCTTTTTTATACGGTATTTACGAATAATCAGCTTTGGGGCAGCAGATCGACCACCACGACCTCGGACCGGCAGCCGGTCTTGAACCGCAGTGTCCAGTTGCTGATGCCGGAGGAGACGATGAAGTCCGTGCCCAGCCGCCGCTCATGGCCGTACCGGAGGGCGTTCTCGCCGACCCACTCCCCCACGTGCCGGACGGGGATGAACTGGCCGCCGTGGGTGTGGCCGCACAGCACCAAATCCGCCCCAGCCTCGGCCTCGGCGTCGAAGTCGTGGGGCTGATGGTCCAGGACGACGACATAATCCGTCCCATCCACCGCCCTAAGGAGCTCCGCCGCGCTGGCGCGCCCACCGCTGCGCTGCTCTTCGGACCGGTCCTTCCGGCCCACCACGGTGAGCTCTCCCAAATCCACGGCCTCGTCCTCCAGGATCACCACGCCGTTCTTCTCCAGGGCCGCCCGCAGCTCCGCCACGGTCCAGCCCCGTCCCGCTTCGCTGTAATATCCTTTGTCATGGTTTCCGAAAACAAAGTAGACCCCCCGGGGCGGGTTGAGCTGTCCAAGGGCGTCGCAAGCCCCCAGCATGTCCTCGCGGGAGGTATCGTCGTCCACGAAATCGCCGGTGATCACCACCGCGTCCGGGGCAAGGGCGTTGACCGTCCCGATATGCTTCAAAAAGCCGTCGGCATGGAACGTGGCCCCGATATGGGCGTCTGTGATCTGCACCAGGCGCATGCTTTTGGAAAGCTTGGGGGTCTCGAAGGAATAGGTCTTGATCCACACGTGATGGTCGGCCACCCAGCCTCCGGCGAGCCACAGGGCGCACAGGATCATAGCCGCCGCTCCCGCCCAGTAGCGTTTCGGCTGCCGCCTGCGTATTTTGCTGACAATGAAGGAAACCAGGTCGCTAAGCATCCAGAAGACGACCAGATGGATCAGGCAGACCACGGCGTTCATCATGTTCAGCGTCGCCCAGAGGAGGGCGGTGAGCGCCCCGAAGAAGGCGAGGCAAAGCAGCCGTGCCGGGCCCTTTTTGCCGCGGGTCAGCCGCAGCACCGCCGAAAAGCGGGCCGCCCGAAAGGAGATATAGAGGAGCCCCGCCGCGAACGCCGCCAGCACGGTCCCGATGATCATAAACCACATTGACATACCCTTACCCCTTCGATCACCTTTCCGTGCCCATTGGTTTTATGCCCGTTCGTTCGGCAGGGCGGTGCCGATCCATTGCCCCTGCTCCACCCGCACCTCTCGGCCGTCCGCCGTTTTTTCGACCAGTTCGGGCAGGAGCTTTACCCGGTCCCTTTCAAACAGCAGGGTGATGGTGGACCCGGCCAAGTCGAAATACCCTTTCTCCCCGCCTCGCTCCATGGGCCCTTCGGGCCGGTTCACGATGCCGCCCACCACCAGAGCGCCGATCTCCGTTTGCACCACGGGGCCGAAGTTGTCCGTATCCAGCACGCACCAGCTGCGGCGGTTCAGAACGAAGATGGGATAGTGTTCGCAGGCGATGGGCTGGACGCTGTGGAGCCGCCCTTCGATATAGTGATTCTGTCCCTGACGGCCGCTGTCGATGTACGCATAATGGTGATAGTCCGAAGCGCAGAGCCGGAAGACCAAAATGAGCCCGTCCCGATAGTTCTCGGCCAGCGCTGGATCGTTCAGCAGGTCCGCCACCCGGTAGCGTGAGCCTTTGATGGCGAAGCTGCATCCATCGGTGACGGGAAAGGCGCTGAGCCAGCCGTCACACGGGCTTGTGAGGTGTTCGGGCGTCGCGTCCACCCTGCGGGGCGTCCGTTCCCGAAGGAAGAAATCCCGATAGGTGGGATACGCCCGCGTCAGGGGGATGCCGTTCTTTTTTGCGAACCTGGCGATATAGGGCCGGGACCAGCGGGAGCGCAGATACCCCACGGCCAGCCGATCGAGATGCAGGCCCTGGACGATCTTCAGCAGACACCGGCCGCAGGCCGTACCGTACAGGAAACGGACGGAGCTGTCGTTCTCAGGCGTCCCCATCTTTTTTCCTCTTCCGTTCCCGCCGCCGGTACCCGCGAAGCTTCGGCTTGCGGCGTACCGACAGGGAGGGCTTGCGAATGGAGAAGGGGGTCAAAAAGGCGCCTGCCACGATGAGCAGCGTCAGCGGCCCCATGATGTGCAGCGGCCAACGGCGCAGACCCCCGACGAAGTACAGCAGGGGGAAGATGAGGGCGGCGCTGGTCACCGGCAGGCCCAGATACACCTTCCGGCGGCCTGTGTCGAAGTCCTGCCGCGCTTCCTCGTCCACGTTGAACCAGGCGAGGCGGATGAGGGCGCAGAGGACGTAGACAGCGCAAGCCACGGTCCGAACCCAGGTGCCGCCCAGGGAATAGACGATGATGGCGGGCAGCACGCCGAAGCAGACCAGATCGCTCAAAGAGTCGATCTGGATGCCGAACTGCTTCTCGCTGCGGCTGCGCTCCTTCTTGGTGGAGGCCACCTTGCCGTCGAACATGTCGCAAAGGCCCGCCCCCATGAGGCACAGGACCGACGCCGTGAGGTTGCCCTCGAAGGCGCAGAGGATGCCTGCAAAGCCGGACAGCAGGCCCATATAGGTAAGGATCACCGTGTAATTATATATGCCGAGCATACTCCCTCGCATACGCGTACCGCATGGATTTGCACAAAAAATAGCACAAAAGCCGCGCTCCTGTCAAGGGAGTGCGGCTGACGATGGTACAAAAGGAACGGACGGATCCCCCTTTAGGAGATCATGTCCCCCTGATGGGCGATCAACGTGGCGTCGTATACGCCCTCCACCCGCATGAACTTGTCCACGAAGCCGGTCTCGCTCTGGCGGACCCGCAGCTCCACGGTCATCTCGATGCCCTCCCGCTGGACGGTCTTGGACTTGATCCGGCCCTGGGGCAGCTGCGCCACCATCTGCTTGATCTGCTTACTGGCGCTCTCGTCATAGTGGAGGATCAGAAGATAGGGCATGGTGGACCGGCCCTTGATGACGGAGATGAGGATCATGCACAGGCCGATGAACACCGCCGCGATGACACCGGCGATGAAATACCCCGCGCCCAGGGCGATGCCCTCGGCGATGGCCCAGAACATGAACACCGTGTCGATGGGGTCCTTGATGGCGGTGCGGAAACGGACGATGGACAGAGCGCCCACCATGCCCAAGCTCAGCTTCACGTTGTTGGCCATGAACATGATGACCGTGGCGGTGACCATGCAGAGCATCACCAGGCTCAGGTTGAAGGTCCTCGAATAGATCACGCCGGCGAAAGTGATCCGGTAGATGAAGAACACATAGAGTCCCACCAGAAAGGCCGCCAGCACCGTGAGGATGGTGAGCATGGGCTGATAGTTCTGCAGCTGCAAGATGTACTGAAATACGTTGTCCATTGTTTTCTCCTTTTCCTGCGAATGATTCTTAAAAGTCGAACTGACGGCAGTAAAGATATTTGCTGGCCGCCGTGTGGGAAGCAGCGTTCACCTGGAGGAGGGAGCGCACGTAAGAGGGCAGGTATCGGTTAAACTTGACCTCCAGGATGCAGGCGTCCGGGAACTCCGTGGCCGGGAAGGTGGGCGCGTGAGGATTGAAGAGGTCCGTGCACCGAAGCCCCGTGCGGATGTTGCGGTCGATGGTGATGCGCACGTCCTCCAGCGGGAAGACGAAGGGCTCCCGATCGTAGTCCACCAGCACCCTGGGCCGCCAGCCCTCGGTGCGGAGCGCCGCATAGAGCTCGGCGGCGAAGTCCTCCTGCCGGTGGAGCAGGAAGCCGTATTCCCCCGCGATAATGGCGTCGCACTGCTGCCGGGTGATCAGAAGGCTCTTTTTGCCGATGAACTGGCCGTTCTTGTGCTTGCGCTCGAACTTGATGACCTTGTCGGACATGTCGTAGATGCGGATGCGGTACTTGTCCCGAAACTCCACGCCGTCAGCCTTCTCCCCCACCGCCTTCTCAAAGGGCGTGTCGAAGTAGAGGCTGCGGATAAAGTAGGTGCCGCCGTTCTTCACCGCGTGCGGGTCCTGGGACAGGGTGAGCCGAAGCCGGGTGGCCAGAAACTCCGCCTCCCCCAGGCTCAGCAGATATTTTATCTCATGCCTGTATTCCATGGTCCCTTCACTCCGTCCGGCCGAAGATCTCCATCATCTTCTGATCCGTCAGCCTGTAGTTGGTGTTCTTGTTGATGTAGTTCTTCAGGTACTTGAAGTAGTATTCCTGGTAGTGGTTGGCGTAGCCCCGCACGTTGTTGATGTGGGCCTTCCAGTTCTTCACCGTCAGACTCCACCGGGGGAAATCCCATTCGATCTCCGAGGCGATGTTGGAGGAGAGCACGTCCACCTTGGCGTTGATCTTCTCCGGAGAGTATACCTCATTGACCATGACGGCGCAATACTTCAGGAAGATTTCCACAAAGTCGTTGTTTTTCAGCAGGGATCGAGCCAGGACCGTGGAAAAGCCCTTGCCGGCCCCGTGGCCCTCAGGGTTGAAATACTTGCTGAAGAAGTCTCGTCGATAGCCGTTGGTGGTGGAATCATCCTTCTCATCGTTCCGGGCCATAGCGTCGCAGAAGTCGTAGTAGATCCAGCGCCACTTGCCGTCCTTCTCGCTGGAGCGCCACCACTTGATGTTGCCGGAGTCGTTGTTGCCCACGATGATCTCCGCAGCGCAGTAGAGGGCGAAGTTCTCTACGTCAACCTGGGAGCAGACGTATTCATAATCCCCGTAGTTGCTGAGGTCGCAGTTCTTGCTCTTGCAGAAGTCGATGAGGGCGGCGTAATCGTCCACGCACTTGGGATCGCCGGCCACCAGCACCCCGTTGCCCCGAAGGACGTCGATGGTGTCCTTGTTGGTGATGGAGTAGTGTTGGGCGATGAAGCCCCGGCTCACCTTCTCGCGGAGGTTGTAGACCCCCCAATACTGTCCGTTCAGGTACAGGCAGGTCTGCACGTAGGCCTGCATGCACAGATCCACGCCCGCGTCCTCCATGAGGCCCGTAACGAGAACATCCCGGATCTTGGTGGCCACGGCGTCCTTGGCGGAGCAGCGGAGCACCAGGGATTCATAGTTTTCAAAGGGCCGGTTGGCGAAGAAGGGATAGTCCAGCGTGGAGCCGCCGTAGCCCTTGCGGGCGATAAGGGCGAAGTTCCGCTGCTTCTGATACCGGGAGAAGGAACCGAAGATGCGGATCATCAGATCCGACTCAAAGAGGACCTCCTTGCCGCCGGCGCTGGTATAGGTCCAGTGGGCGGGGCGCTCCCATTCCCGGCCCCGCTGATTGTAGTTGGCGCCCAGCTTCCGATCGTTGGAGGGGGTGGTCCACTCCGTGGCCGCGGTCTTGCCCTGGTAGTGGCTGCCCACCACGTAGATGCCGTAATCCACGTTGAAAAGGTTGTCCGGATCGGTGACCAGGAAGCACACGGGCAAGGTGGAATCGTGGGCATCGGTGGTCTGGGTGTCCCCCACGATGATATAGGTGTTGGAGATTACGGGGCTCTTGTAGCGGGTCCCGTTCTCGCTGAAGGCCCTGGCTCGAAGCACCGCATTTTGGCTGAAGGTCAACTGCTCCCCCGCCCGATAGCGGGTGGAGGATTCCGTGGGCGTGGTGTAGTCCAGGGTATAGGTCACGTATGTCCCGGCAGGGATCTCCATGCTGACTACCTGGGTGCCGTGATAGACGCCGCTGGGCACGGAGACCACGGGCGCCTCGCAGTAGGCGCTGCCCATAAGAGGCGCGGTGTTGGCCGCTCCCTGGGTGGGCGTATCGCAGAGGCCCCAGGTGTCCCCCACCTTGGCGTAGGACACGCAGGCCACGGACATGGGCACCGTCACCCGATCGATGAGGGTGCCTGCGTTGTTGTAGAGATAGAGTGTCTCCCCCAGACCGGATACGGCGAAATTCAGCGTCCGCGTCTTCATTTCGGCGGTGACGCTCTTCTCGTCCTTACCTTCCAGCGGAAGGCTGCCGCTCATGTAGAGGATGAGATATCCTTTCCCGGCGATACTCGTTCCCTCAGGAAAAACCCATTTCGTGGGCTTCTTTTCATTGTCCGACAGGGAGTAGCCGGAAAGGTCCACGCTTTGATCGGAGCGGTTGTACAGCTCCACCCATTTGCCCTGATCGTCGTCGTCGGGCACGCCCTTCGCATCCAGCTTGTAGCGATAGCCGTCGGAGAGGATCTCGGAGAAGGTGATGTCGTGAACACCCACGTCGGGGTTGCGCTGCTTGTCGAAGGCGGCGTAGCCCGCGGCGGTGTTGGGGTAGCCGGGGGTGGGTTTATCGGTGACGACAAAATCGGAATGGACATCCAGATTCCCGTCGCCGGTATAGCCCCGGATCAGGCTGTAATCCTTCTCCTGAGCGCCGAACTCCCACATATCCAGAATGCCGCCGTTTTTATCCACCAGGATCACGGCGTCGCCCTTGCTGCCGGACAGGTTGAAGGGCAGGGAGATGTAGCCGTCCATCTGCTCCACCATGCACCAAAGCACCAGATACTGGCCCGGGTCGATGACGGTGCCCCGGGGGAAGGTGAACCGGTAGGGCTTCCGGATGTCGTCGCTGATGCCGCAGCCGGAGAGGTCCACGGGGGCGTTGGTGGTGTTATGCAGTTCGATCCAATCGGGATACTGACCGTTGGGGCCCGCGGTGGTGGTGCCGTTGCGGGTCATGAGCTCGGAGATATAGACCCCGTTGTGCTGGGCGGTGGTGCCCACGCTGAGGGGCGCATCGCTTTCGTTCAGCTTTCGGCTCTCCTCATAGGCCGCCACACCTGCGGGGGTGTTGGGATAGAGGGGCGAAGGCATCATTTCCACGTATTGGCCGGCCGCCGCGTCCCAGCTCAGGGTGTAGCCGGTGTACACCGTGGGGATCTCCATGGTGAACAGGGGTTCGCCGGCCGCGTTGGTGAGCCGGATCACGTCCCCCGCGCTGAGCTTGAAGTCAGCGATGAGGGCGTTCTCTACCTCCTCGCCGGTGCACCAGACCAAAATGTACCCGTCGGGGGGCAGCACGGTCCTGTCGGGGAATACCCACAGCCGGTCCTCCCGGTCGGAGAGACCCCAGCCGGAGATATCCTGATTCTCCGCAGAGGTGTTGTGCAGCTCCAGATAGTCCGGATGGTTGCCCGCGCCGTCGGAGACGATGCCCGTGTTGCTGGACATGATCTCGCTGATGATGACGTCGGTGGTCAGTTGGACCGCAGGGACCTCCGCCGCCTTCTTCTTGCGGCAGGAAGCCCAGCTCACGCCGATGATGAGCAGCAGCACCAGCACGACGGCCGCTGCCGGCTTGACCATGGCTAATTGCGCGCGTCTACGCTTCATTCCCGTTCCTCGTTTCCTGAATACTCGTTCCGTATATCATACCATAGGGGGGACCCGCTTCCAATGGAGCGAACGGAGATTTTACACTCTGTATACAATCCCCCCGCCGTTTTTTCGCAATTACGCCTGGGGTTCGGGGGCGGGGCTTTCCTCCCCTTCCTCCTCTGTATGGGGCGCGAGGGCCACGCAGACCACTCTGGTCCCCTCGTCCACCCGCATGACACGGACGCCCTGGGTGGCCCGGCCGATGTTGGGCACCTGGGCTACGGGGGTGCGGATGATGGTGCCGTCGTCCCGGACCAGCATCATATCCTCGTCGCCCGAGGTCATCTTACAGCAGGCCAGATCGCCGGTCTTCTCCGTCAGGTTCATGGCCATGATGCCCTTGCCGCCCCGACCCTGAGCCCGATACTGCTCCTCGTCGGTGCGCTTGCCCATGCCCCGTTCGGTGACGGTGAGTAAGGCGCCGCCGGGCACGATCTTCACCATATCCACCACCTGATCCCCGTCGTCGAGACGGATGGAACGGACGCCCTGACCGCCCCGACCCGTGGCGCGCACGTCAGCTTCGGAGAAGCGGATGCACTTGCCCTTCTTGCTGGAGATGAGGAAGTCGTCCTGGCCGGAGGAAACCTCCACGCTCATAAGCTCGTCTCCCTCCAGGATGGACTGGATGAGCAGGCCGCCCTTGCGGATGTTGCTGCACTCGCTGATGCGGGTCTTCTTGATGAGGCCCTGGCGGGTGGCGGTGACCAGATACCGGTTCTCCGTGTCCTCTCCCCGGCCGCCGGGATACATGGCCGTGACCTTCTCCCCGTCCTGCAGCTGGACCAGGTTGACCACCGGCACGCCCTTGGACGCCCGGCCGGTCTCCGGAATGGCGTAGCAGCGGACCTTGAAGACCCGGCCCCGGGTGGTGTAGAAGAACAGGTCGCTGTGGGTGGAGGTGACGAACATGCGCTCCACGAAGTCCTCTTCCTTGGTGGAATGGCCCATGACGCCCCGGCCGCCCCGGTTCTGAGTCCGGTACACGTCGGGGGAGATGCGCTTCACGTAGCCGAAGTGGGTCATGGTGACCACCATGTCCTCCTCCTGGATCACGTCGTCCAGATCGATATCCTCCAGCATCTGGGTGATCTCGGTGCGCCGCGGGTCGGCGTACTTCTCCTTGACGACGAGGGCTTCCTGCTTCACGATGCCCATGAGCTTGTGCTCGTCGGCCAATATTTCCTGCAATTCGCCCACGCGGATCTTGAGGGCCGCTTCCTCGTCGTGGAGCTTGTCCCGCTCCAGGCCGACCAGGCGCTGCAGACGCATGTCCAGGATGGCCTGGCCCTGACGCTCGGTGAGGCCGAAGCGCTCGGTCAATTTGGCCTTGGCTTCCTGGGCGCTCGCTGAAGTCTTCACGATCTGGACCACTTCGTCGATGTTGTCCGTGGCGATGATCAAACCCTCCAAAATGTGCAGCCGCTCCATGGCCCGGTTGAGGTCGAAGCGGGTGCGGCGGGTGACCACATCCTTCTGGTGCTCCAGATAGTAGTAGAGCATGTCCCTGAGGTTCAGCACCCGGGGTTCGCCGTCCACCAAAGCCAGGAGGATGGCGCCGAAGGTGTCCTGCAGGGCGGTGTGTTTATAGAGGTTGTTCAAGACCACCTGGGCGTTCACGTCCCGCTTCAGCTCGATGACGATGCGGGTGCCCTCCCGGTCGGTTTCGTCCCGAAGATCGGAGATGCCCTCGATCTTCTTCTCCTTCACCAGCTCCGCGATCCGCTCCACCAGGCGGGCCTTGTTCACCTGGTAGGGGATCTCGGTGACGATGATCCGGCTCCGGTTGGCGCTCATCTGTTCGATCTCGGACTTCGCCCGGACCACGATGCGGCCCCGGCCGGTCCGATAGGCCTCGGCCACGCCCATGCGGCCCATGATGATACCGCCCGTGGGGAAGTCGGGACCGGGGATGTACTGCATGAGGTCGTCCACGGTGATGTCCGGGTTGTCGATCATGGCGCAGAGGGCGTCCGTCACCTCGCCCAAGTTGTGGGGCGGGATGTTGGTGGCCATGCCCACGGCGATGCCGCCGGAGCCGTTGACCAGGAGGTTGGGGAACCGGGCGGGCAGCACGGCGGGCTGCTGCAGCGTTTCGTCGAAGTTGGGCACGAACTCCACCGTGTCCTTGTCGATGTCCGCCATCATCTCCGTGGCCATCTTGGAGAGGCGGGCTTCGGTGTATCGCATGGCCGCGGCGCCGTCGCCGTCCACGGAACCGAAGTTGCCGTGGCCCTCCACCAGCAGATACCGGGTGTTGAAGGGCTGGGCCAGACGCACCATGGCGTCGTACACGGCGGTGTCGCCGTGGGGATGGTACTTGCCCAGCACGTCGCCCACGATACGGGCGCTCTTGCGGAAGGGCTTGTCGGGCTGGAGGCCCAGCTCGCTCATGGAGTAGAGGATGCGCCGGTGGACGGGCTTGAGGCCGTCCCGCACGTCGGGCAGGGCCCGGTCGGTGATGACCGCCATGGCGTAGGAAATGAAGCTCTTGCTCATCTCATGTTCCAGGAGCATGGGGACGGTGCGGGCCACGATGCCGCCGTTGACGGGGGTGTTGTTGTCGTTTTCGCTCATATTTCAAACCTCGATTACACGTCCAGATAGGTGACCAGCTTGCTGTTGGCGATGATGAAGTCCCGGCGGGGCTCCACCTGGTCGCCCATGAGCAGGGTGAAGAGACCATCGGCCTGGGCCGCATCCTCCATGGTCACCCGAAGCATCATGCGGGTCTCCGGGTTCATGGTGGTGTCCCAAAGCTGCTCCGGGTTCATCTCGCCCAAACCTTTATACCGCTGGATCACAGGCTTGGGGTCCCGGCCGATCTCGTCCAGGCACTCGCTGAGCTCCTCGTCGGTGTAGACGTAGCGCTCAAACTTGTTCTTCTTCACCAGGTACAGGGGCGGCTGGGCGATGTACACGTACCCATGCTCGATGAGGGGCCGCATGTGCCGGAAGAAGAAGGTGAGGAGCAGGAGCCGGATATGGCTGCCGTCCACGTCCGCATCGGTCATGCAGATGATCTTATGATAGCGGAGCTTGGTTTCGTCAAAGTCCGAATCCATGCCCGCGCCGAAGGCGGTGATCATGGCCCGGATCTCGTTGTTGGCCAGCATCCGGTCCATCCGCGCCTTCTCCACGTTCAGAATCTTGCCGCGGAGGGGCAGGATGGCCTGGATGGTCCTGTCCCGGCCCATCTTGGCGGAGCCGCCGGCGGAGTCGCCCTCTACGATGAAGATCTCGCACTTGCTGGGGTCCTTCTCCTGGCAGTCGGCCAGTTTCCCGGGCAGAGTGGCGGAGTCGAGGACGCTCTTTCTGCGGGTCAGCTCACGGGCCTTGCGGGCCGCGTCCCGGGCCCGGGAGGCGGTGATACACTTCTCGATGATGAGCTTGGCCTGGGCCGGATTCTCCGCCAGGTACTCGGAGAGCTTGTCGGCCACGGCCCCGTCCACCAGAGGACGGATGTCGGCGTTGCCCAGCTTGGTCTTGGTCTGGCCCTCGAACTGGGGCTCCTCCAGCTTCACGGAGATGATGGCGGTCAGGCCCTCGCGGATATCGTCGCCGGAAAGGGGCTGATCCGTGGCTTTCAAAAAGTTGAACTTCCGGGCGTAATCGTTGACCACCCGGGTCAGGGCCGCCTTGAAGCCCACCAGATGGGAGCCGCCCTCGTGGGTGGCGATGTTGTTGGCGTAGGTGAGAATCAGCTCGTTGTAGCCGTCGTTATACTGCATGGCCACCTCTACGGAGGCGGTCTCCATATCGCCCTCCATGCGGACGCCGGAGAAGTACAGGGGCTCGGGCTGCAGCAGCTCCTTGTTCTTGTTGAGGAAGGTGACAAACTCCCGGATACCGCCCTCATAGCAGTAGCTTTCCACCCGATGGGGCTCCACCCGCTCGTCGGTGAAGGTGATGCGCAGGCCCGCATTCAGGAAGGCCAGCTCCCGAAGGCGCAGCCGCAGGGTGTCGTAGCTGAACTCCAGGGTGTCGAATATGTCGGGATCGGGCCAGAAATGGACGGTGGTGCCGGTCTCGCTGACCTCGCCTTCCTCCACATGGACGCTGTCCAGGGGGATGCCCCGGGAGTAGTCCTGGACGTGGAGCTTGCCGTCCCGGCGAACCTCCACCCGCAGTTTCTCCGAGAGGGCGTTCACGCAGGAGAGGCCCACGCCGTGGAGACCGCCGGAGACCTTGTAGCCCCCGCCGCCGAACTTGCCGCCGGCGTGGAGGATGGTCAGGGCCACCTCCAAAGCGTCCTTGCCGGTCTTCTCGTGATAGCCCACGGGGATGCCCCGGCCGTTGTCCCGGACGGTGACGCCGTTGCCCTCGTGGAGGAACACCTCGATATGGGTGCAGAACCCGGCCAGGGCTTCGTCCACGCTGTTGTCCACGATCTCGGTGACCAGCTGGTGCAATCCCCGCTCGTCCGTGGAACCGATGTACATGCCGGGGCGGCGGCGCACGGCCTCCAGCCCCTCCAGCACCTGGATTTGGGAAGCGTCGTAGCTTCCGGTCACTTCGTTGCGAATGTCTTCCATGTCTACTTCCTTTACGTTTCGATACTTTTAAACTTCTATCAAATGGCCGTTCCCGGCCCGAAACACCTGCAGCTGTTCGTCCTGGACCGCGCCCAGTTCGCCGAGATGGGTGCAGGTGATGAACCCCTGGCAGCCCTCGATGGCGGAGAGGAGCAGCTCCCGCCGCCGTTCGTCCAGCTCGGAGAACACGTCGTCCAAAAGGAGCACCGGCTTCTCCTGCCGAAGGCGCTCTATGAGGGCGATCTCGGAGAGCTTCAAAGACAGAGCCGTGGTCCGCTGCTGGCCCTGGGAGCCGTAGGTGCGGACGTCGCAGCCGTTGAGCTCCAAAAGGAGGTCGTCCCGATGCGGGCCCGCCGAGGTGAAGCCCCGGAGAAGGTCCTTTTCCAGGTTCCCCACCAGGGCGTCCGCGATGGCCTCCCGGATCAAATCCTCGTCGCCGCAGGGCACGTTGGGCTCGTATTCCACCCGAAGCTCCTCCTTGCCGCTGCTCATGTGGTCGTGCAGCTCCCCGGCCAGCTCCTTCAAATCCCGGCAGAAGGCGGCCCGGGCCACTTCGATGCGGGCGCCCAGGCGGCTGAGCTGCTCGTCCCACAGCTCCAGCATGTCCCCGGCGGCCTCAATGCCGTCCTTCAGCAGGTTGTTCCGCTGCTTCAAGGCCTGGTTGTACTGCTGCAGATCGTAGTAGTAAGCGGGCTTCAGCTGGGAGATCTCCATGTCCATGAACCGGCGCCGTTCCGCGGGCCCGCCCTTCACCAGGATCAGATCCTCCGGGGAGAACATGACCACGTTGAGGCAGCCCATGAGCTCGCCGGACTTGGCCACCGGCGCGCCGTCCAGGAAGATGCGCTTGCGCTCGCCTGAAACCAGCTCCTCCCGGATGCTGCGGCTGCCGCCCCGGGTCATGAGGTTCAGCAGGACCATGCCCTCCATCTCGCCCATCAGGATGAGCTCTGCATCCCGGCTGGTGCGGTGGCTCCGGCCCAAAGCGCACAGGAAGATGGCTTCCAGCACGTTGGTCTTCCCCGCGCCGTTCAATCCGGTGAACACCGTCAGGCCCGGCTCGAAGGCCTGTTCCAGGTCCCTGTAGTTGCGAAAATTATGCAGTTTCAGGCCGGTTATACGCAAATGCCCATACTCCCAGTAGAATACCGCATTATACCATATGTTGTTGCGTTTGTAAACTATAATAGGAAAAGAAATGATGCTTCGACCGATATTTTGTGGTTTCGTCTCCCATACCCGGCCATAAAAAACGCCCCTCCCGCAGGAAGGGCGCAGGTCGCTAGGGGATGTGCTTATTCATTCTCGCTTTCACAGCGATAGGATGCGCACAGGCTCTCGTTTTCCCGGCCGCAGCTATCGCCGCAGCAGCTCACTTCGATGTGATCGAGATCGCAGCGAACGCCCTCATGGTTGTAGGCGCAGCTCACTACATCGCAGCCGATGGTCTGTCTTTTTTCCATGATCAAAACCTCCTTGTAGATTCGAGGATAGCTTGCCCAGTCGACGGCCGGTCTATGCGTTTTATTGGGATAAACGGAAGCTTCTGTGGCTTTTCTTTGTAAAGAAAAGCCACCCAAAAGAAACGCAAATGGGAAGCATGACCTGCGCCGTACTTCCCATTAGAATTCTTAAGCTTCTCTTTTTTGGGCACCTTTTTTTCTCTTCACCGAAGAGAAAAAAGGTGCAAAAGAAAAGGTTACACCTGAACGCCCCGGGCGGCCAGCTTCATGCGCTGCTCCTTGGAGAGGATCTTCTTGCGCATGCGGATGCTCTTGGGGGTGACCTCCACCAGCTCGTCGTCCGCGATGAACTCCAGGCACTGCTCCAGAGTAAAGATCACGGGCGGGGTGAGCCGCAGCGCCTCGTCGGATCCGGCGGCCCGCATGTTGGTCACGTGCTTCTTCTTGCACACGTTCACCACAATGTCCTCGTCCCGGGCGTTCTCGCCCACGATCTGCCCCTCATATACCGGGATCCCCGGGCCCACGAACAGGCGGCCCCGCTCCTGGGCGTAAAAGAGGCCGTAGCTCGACGTGTCTCCGGTCTCGTGAGCCACGAGGCTGCCACTGTTGCGGCTCTCGATGGGCCCCTTATAGGTGTCGTAGCCGGCGAAGATGTGGCTCATGACGCCGTTGCCCTTGGTGTCGGTCAAAAGCTCGCTCCGATAGCCCATGAGGCCTCGGGCGGGGATGATGAACTTCACCCGGGTGCTGAAATCGCCGATGGCGGTCATGTCCGTCATCTCGGCCTTCCGCGCCCCCAGCTTCTCCATGACCGGACCCATGAACTCCGTGGGCACGTCGATGGTCAGCTCCTCCATGGGCTCCAGCATCTCGCCGTTCTCACCCTGCTTCATGATGACCTTGGGCCGGGTCACGGCGAACTCGTACCCCTCCCGGCGCATGGTCTCGATGAGGATGGATAAATGCAGCTCGCCCCGGCCGCTGACCTTGAAGGTGTCGGTGGACTCGGTCTCCTCCACCCGCATGGACACGTTGGTCTTGACCTCCTTGAACAGCCGTTCCCGAATGTTCCGGCTGGTCACGTACCGGCCTTCCTTCCCGGCGAAGGGGCTGTCGTTCACCTTGAAGAGCATGCTGACCGTGGGTTCGTCGATATGGACGAAAGGCATGGGCTCCACGCAGTTGGGATCGCAGGCGGTCTCGCCCACGTTCAGGTCCTCGGCGCCGGCCATGCAGAGGATGTCCCCTGCGTGGACCTCCTCCACCTCCACCCGGTGCAATCCTTCGAACCGGTACAGCCGGGAGATCTTGGCGGGCCGGACCTTGTTCCCCTCACCGCCGCAGAGGACGATGCTTTGGCCCCGCTTCGCCACGCCCCGCTCGATGCGGCCCACGCCGATCTTGCCCACGTAATCGTCGTAGTCGATGGTGGAAAAGAGGATCTGCAGGGGCGCCGAATCATCCATAGAGGGCGCGGGAATGGCGCTCAGAATGGTGTCGAAGATGGGCTTCATGCTGTGCTCCAGCTTGTCCACCTCGTAGCCGGACATGCCGTTCCGGGCGGAGGCATAGACGATGGGGAAGTCCAATTGCTCGGCGGTGGCGCCCAGCTCGATGAACAGCTCCAGCGTCTCATCCACCACCTCGTCGGGGCGGGCGTCGGGCCGGTCCACCTTGTTGATGACCACCACGGGCACCTTCCCCAGCTCCAGGGCCTTCTTCAGCACGAACCGGGTCTGGGGCATGCAGCCCTCGAAGGCGTCCACCAGCAGCAGCACGCCGTCCACCATCTGCAGGATGCGCTCCACCTCGCCGCCGAAGTCGGCGTGGCCCGGCGTGTCCACGATATTGATGCGCACGTCCCCGTAGCTGACGGCGGTGTTTTTGGAGAGGATGGTGATGCCCCGCTCCCGCTCGAGATCGCCGCTGTCCATGACGCGGTCCACGCCCACCTCGCTCCGGCGAAGGACGCCGGCGTCCTGCAAAAGATGATCCACCAGCGTAGTCTTGCCGTGGTCTACATGGGCGATGATCGCAACGTTTCTGATTTCCATTGTGTTTCCTCGAAAATAGTAGCCTTAGTTCTTTAAAAACCGTAATAGTATATCACATTTTTCCGCCGACGCAAGCTTTTTTCTCATTTGGAACAAAAAACACGCACCTCTTCCCGTAGAAAGGGTGCGTGTGTTCCCTTTGCTTCTTCCCTTACCGCGCCAGCCGTCCGGCCACGTACTTCAGTATGGCCTTGGCGTCCATGCTGGTGACCTGGCCGTCCCCGTCCATGTCCGCAGCGTCCTGCTGGGGATCGGAGAGGTCCATGAGCCCCGCGTCGTACCGCAGCACCATGGCCGCGTCGGCAGCAGAGACCAGCCCGTCCCCGTTTACGTCGCCCTGGCTCAGGCGAATGGCCGGCTCCTCGGTGGGCTTCTTGGTGGGGGTGGCTTTCTCGTCCTCCAAGGTGATGTACTCGGCGTAGATATAGCCATATCTGCCGGTGCGGTTCACCTTGAGGAAGTACCACTGGCCGTCCTTCGCATACACGGTCACCTCGGTGCCGTTGCTGATGCCGGTGTCCACCAGGTCATAGTTGGTGCTGGGGCCCTTGCGCATATTCACGCCGCTGCGGTTCAGATTCCCGATCTTCGCCTTGCGGATCATCTCCTCCGTGGGCTCCGTGTACGGACCCGTGGGCGTAGGCGCGGGGGTATCCGTGGGTGCGGGCGTGTCCGTAGGCGCAGGAGTGTCCGTGGGGGAAGGCGTCTCGGTGGGCGAGGGCTCCGGCGTGTCCGTGGGCACGGGCGTCTCGGTGGGCGAAGGTTCCGGCGTGTCCGTGGGCGCGGGCGTCTCGGTGGGCGAAGGTTCCGGCGTGTCCGTGGGCGCGGGCGTCTCGGTGGGCGAAGGTTCCGGCGTGTCCGTAGACGCGGGCGTTTCGGTGGGCGAAGGTTCCGGCGTGTCCGTGGGCGCGGGGGTCTCGGTGGACGAAGGTTCCGGGGTGTCCGTAGCTTCCGGCGAGCCGCTGGGAGCAGCCGACTCTCCGGGCTCAGCCGTGCCCTCCGGCGAAGCCGTAGGCCCTTCCGTGGGGCCGGCGGTCTCGGTGGGCTCCGGTGTGTCCGTGGGTGAAGGTTCCGGCGTGTCCGTGGGCGCGGGCGTGGGGGTGGCCGTGGGCTCCGGCGTTTGATCCGGCGGATCGCCGATGGTGATCATCTTCTTGCTGATCCAGCCCTGGACACCGGTCTCCATGTCGATGCCGAAATACCAGTCGCCGCTGCTCTTATAGATGCCGAACCGGCTCAGCACCGTAGGCCGGGCGCATACGTCCGAATTAGCGGACTCCTTGCTCATGATCTGAGCGCCGTACCCGTTGACGTAGCCCAGCTTGGTGATGCTGTGGTTCTCCTCGCTCCGAAGATTGGTCATCACCGCCTTGGTGGACAGGTCCTTGTGGGTCTCCACGACGGTGCCGTCGCTCTTTTTCAGCTCCGCGTTGGGATAATAGAACTTCAGGATATCCACATAGCTGTAGCCCATCTCCGCCATGCGCTGGGCACCCTTCTGGGACATGCCCACCCGGGGACCGTTGCTCTGGCCCCAGCACAGGAGCCACAGCCCTTCCTCCACCTGGGCGGCGAAGCGGATGCTGTTGTCGGTGAGGACCACGTTCTTTTTGGACAGCTCGTCGAAGGTCACGTCCACGGTCTTGGTGGTCTCGGCGCCGCCGGACGCCACCTTCATGGTGATCTTGAACCCGTCCTGGGGCGCATAGCCCTGGGGATGGTCCCCTTTCGCATATCCGGCCACGTCGGTGATCTTTACGATGGTCCCCGCCTCAACCTTCTCCAAAAGGTATTGGTACAGCTTTTCCGGCAGGGTCTCGGGGACGTCCCCCGACACCGGGACCATCAGGTTTGTGGCGCCGGACCGGGTGATGTCGAAGGGATCGAACTTGCATTCGTAGGCGTTGGAATACTCCTGGCTGCCGCCCCAGCGGGCCTTGGGCGTGAGCATGACGCCGCCGTTGCTGGAACCGTAGTGGGCCTTAATGGCTTTGCCGTTGTAGGTCAGGGTAAGATCGGACACCTGGGCGGCGCAGGCGATGGCCTTGTCCGCCGTGGGGTAGAAGCCGTTATAGACCTGATCGGAGGAGGTGTCGTCCACGTCGTAGGCCTTGCCGCCGTTGACGCCCATCTCCGCCAGAGCGTAGCCCTTGGCCGCGATCATGGCGGCTTTCAAAAGTTCCTCGGGAGCGTCCCTCCCCACCTCGGGCACGCCTACGCCCAGCATATAATCCTCCATGCCCACGGCGTTCACCGCCCGGACCGCGCCGTCGGCCACGGTGAAGGTGACGCTGCCCCGATAGGTGCGCTCCTTCCCGCCGGCGGTGGCCAGGGTGAACAGGTTCTCCCGGTCCTTGGCGGTCAGCGTGACCTGCTCGCCGGTGAACAGCTGTCCCAGCTCAGAATGGCTCACCACCACCTCCGTGCCGGACACGGCCACGGTCAGGGTGCCGCCGGAGATTTCCGTGCCGTCCAGGGTATAGTCGCCGTCCAGGCCCAGGGTCAGAGTATCCCGGCCCTCCGTGGAGAGAAGCACCCGCACGGAGCTTTCCTCCGCCCGGGAGGGCGATGGGAACGACAGGAGCCCGGCCAGCATGACCAGGGCGATGAAGATGCACAGTTTCTTTTTCATAGCTTTGTATATACCATACGTTCACCGAAAAGGGAATACCAGCGGAAAATTGTTGACGATTATTTTGAATTTTAGACGAATCTCAGGCTCTTTCCGGCCGTTTCAGGGCCGAAACTGGGAAATGATGGCTTCCGCCGCCTTGAGGCCGTCCACGGCGGAGGACACGATCCCCCCGGCGTAACCCGCCCCCTCCCCCACGGGATAGACCCCCCGATGGGTCAAAGACTGCATGCTCTCGTCCCGCAGGATGCGCACCGGGGCGGAGGTCCTGGACTCCACGGCGGTGAGGACCGCGTCGGGCATGTCGAAGCCCTTGATCTGGCGGGCGAAAGCGACGAACGCCTCCCGAAGCCCCTCCGTCACGAAGGACGGCAGGCAGAGGCTCAGATCCGCGCCCGTGACCCCGGGTCGGAAGGTGGGCGTCACGGACCCGAAGCGGAGGGTCTTTCGCCCCGCCATGAAGTCCCCCAGCCGACAGGCGGGGGCCATTCCCTCGCCGCCGCCCAGGTCCCAGGCGGCCTGTTCCAGCCGCTGCTGGAAAGCCATGCCGTCCAGCGCGCCCTTTCCGAAGTCCTCCGGGAACACCTGGACCACCAACGCGGCGTTGGCGTTCTCCCCGGCCCGATCGTAGTTGCTCATGCCGTTGACCACCATCTCTCCGGAGCCCGCGCCGGAGGCCACCACGAAGCCGCCGGGGCACATGCAGAAGGAGTACACGCCCCGGCCACCCGCCTGGGCCGTCAGCTTGTAGTCCGCCGCCCCCAGCTTGGGGTGGCCGGCGAAGGGACCGTACTGGCTTTCGTCGATCAGGCTTTGGGGATGCTCCGCCCGGACGCCCACGGCGAAGGGCTTGGGGGCCATGGCAAAGCCGCTGTCAAAGAGATACCGATAGGTGTCCCGGGCCCCCTGGCCGATGGCCAGGACAAGGGCTCCGCAGTCGATCCGTTCCGGCGCCCCGTCATGGACCAGCGTCACCGCTTTGAGCTGCCCGTCCTCCCTATGGATGGCTTCCAATTTGGTGGAGAAGCGAACCTCGCCCCCCCGGGCGACGATCTCCTTTCTCAGGTTCTTCACCACCTGCCGAAGCCGGTCCGTGCCTACGTGAGGCTTGGAGAGGACGCCGATCTCCTCCGGCGCGCCCGCGGCAATGAAGGCGTCCAGCACCGTGGAGCAGCGAGGGTCCTTGGATCGGGCCGTCAGCTTCCCGTCGGAGAAGGTTCCCGCGCCGCCCTCGCCGAAGAGAGGATTGCTCTCAGGGTCCGCCCGGCCGGTGAGCCAGTAATTTTCCACGTCCCTGACCCGCTCATCCATCTCCCTGCCCCGGTCGATCACCAAAGGCAGATACCCCTCCCGGGCCAGAAGCCATCCGGCGAACAGGCCGCCGGGGCCCATGCCCACCACCACCACGCGGCCGCTTAGGGGCCTGTCGCCGTGACGCAGGGGCGTTTCTTCGGCGACCTGCCAGGCTTGGGCATGGAGCTTTTTGTTCCCCAGCACCCGCCGGGCTGCCCGCGGGGTCAAATCGACGAGGGTATGGACGCTGAAGAACACGTCTCCCTTCTTCCGGGCGTCCACCGCCCGGCGCAGGACGCGCACCGCGCCAAGATCCCCTACGTCCACCCCCAGCTGTCGGGCTGTAGCGGTGCGAAAGCTCTCGTCGGTATCGTCCAGGGCCATTCTCAGGGCCGGGATCATCACTTGCATCATGGCTGTTTCCTCAAAAAAGCCCGACCGCCGAAAGGCAGCCGGGCCGTCTGTGTTTCGTTACGGATTCCCCGCCGATCCGGTTTGCGGCTCCGCTTCCTCCGTCGCCGGAGTCATGAGCGTCACCCGGATGCGCTGCTCCTGCAGCGCGGCGATCACGCTGGGGAATCTGCTGGCCCCATTGTTCTGCAGCAGGGGCACCAGCTCCCATTCGCCCGGCCCGTAGCCGGTCAGATCCGCCTGCACGGTGAACATATCCGCCGTCAGCTGCTCCAGCTGGAACAACGGCCCCGATGCGACCACGGTCACGTAGGTGGGCGCGCCCTCGGCCATCAGCAGATCGTTGGACAGGTGGGTGTAGGTCAGAGGCACCTCCAGCGTGCGCTCCCCGGTCTTCTCCGTCACCGTAGCGGACAGGGTCACGGATCCGCTCTGGCCGCGCCGCAAGGTCACGCCGTCCGGCAGGATCAGGGGGACCGCCCGGGAGACGATGTCCGCCTCCGCCGGCAGCACCAGGTTTTCGGTGGATATATAGTCGATGTTCTCCAATGTTTCGACGGACCCGTAGATGATCACCGTAGCGGGGGTGGTCTCGCTCCGCAGGGTATAATAGGTATCGTCCGCCAGAGAAACGTCCTGCCGCACACTGACCCGCTTGTAGGCCGACAGGGTCAGGCGCACGGTCACGGCGGGTTTGTTCTGACTGCGGGTGACCACGGCGACCTCGTTGTCATCCTTATCGTAGAAAACCACGTTGACGCTTTCCTCTATGTTCTCGGTCCGGCCCGTCAGATCCACGGTGGCTACGGCCCGCACCGTGCGTTCGATGTACCGGGCGGCGCCTTCGATGGTGATGGAGCTGGCCACGTTTTCAGACACCACCTCGTACCCTTCGGGCAGCGTCCCCGTGAGCTCCAGCTTCACGGGCACGTTCTTGACGACCAGGTTGTCCACCTCCACCGTGACGGTCCGCGGGTCCACGCTGGCCACAGTGCCCAGGTTGGACTGGACCGTGACGTTCAGGGGCAGCCGATAGGTGCCCGCCGCGGAGATGGTGCTCAGGGAGGCCCGGCAGGTGATGCGGCTGGCGTCCAGATCGGAATGGTTGGTGATGGTGGCGTTCACCTCCACGTTAGCCAGTCCGAGATCGGAGTTGACCAGGATCAGATTCCGACTCAACAGGTCCGTATAGCCCTCCAGGGTGATGGGCACGTCGTCGATGGACTTGGAGCGCATCGGGTTCAAAGCCACCAGCACGTAGGCCCACAGCAGGATGGCGAAGATCAAAGCCACGATCTTCAAGCCCAGGTTCCGGGTGAAAAATCCTTTGCAGGAGGCGAGGACAGCCTTCAAAACGTTCTTCCGCTTCATGGCTTACTTCTCCTCCTTCCTGCGCCCATGGTTCTTCCCCAGGGAGAGGGCGTTGATGTTCTTCTTTAAAAAGATGCTTTCCAGCAGGTTCCTGAGGGCCATGCTGTCCAGGTACCGAATGAGCTTCCCGTCGTGGGCCAGGGAGATGGCGCCGGTCTCCTCAGAGACCACCAGCACCACGCAGTCGGACACGGTGGACACGCCCAAAGCCGCCCGATGCCGGGTGCCCAGCTCCCGGGAGATGCCCGTCTCCTCGGAGAGGGGCAGGAAGCAGGCAGCCGCCACCAGGGTGGAGCCGCGACAGATCACCGCCCCGTCATGCAGGGGGGTGTTGGGTTCGAAGATGTTCTCGATCAGCGCGCCGGAGACCCGGCCCTCGATGGCCGTGCCGGTGCTGATGATGTCGCCCAGGCCCGTCTTCTGCTCGAAGACGATGAGGGCGCCCACCCGCCGGCGGCTCAGGCGCAGGACAGTCTTCTGAAGGTCGTCGATCAGCTCCTCCACGCCCATGTTCCCCGCCTCGCTGATGAGCTTGCCGATGGCCTTGCCGCTGCGGCCCAGCCGTTCCAGCACCCGGCGGATCTCGGGGGTGAAGAGGATGAAGATGACGATGATGATGGTACCGGATTGGAGGATGGAGTCCAGGAGCCAGTTGAGGGTATACATGCTCAAAAGCTGGGTGACCACGGAGGCGACGATCAGCAGTCCCACGCCCTTGATGACCTCGTACGCCCGGGTATCCTTGGTCCAGACGATGAGCTTATAGAGCAGCACCGTCAGGATCGCTATGTCGAGAAGATCGTTCCAGCCGAATTGGCCGAGGCCGCTTCCCAGAGTTTTTATGATTTCCTCAAAGCTCAACTTCCATCACCTGCGCTTGAATCTGTTACGGTCTTCTATAGTATACCATCCATGTGTACAAATTGTCACGAAATTATTACAGCTTTGTGAGAGTTTTCTCCGCCCGTTTTCCCATGACGAGCCGGACGGGCACCGCGACGAGCAGCAGCAGCAGGCACAGGGCCGCCGCGCCCAGATACCCGAAGAAGAGGATCAGCGTCACGCCGCCGCCGATGAAAACGAAGGTGATGAGCATGCTGAGCATGACGGCGCCGCCCTGCTTGATCACCTCAACGGGATTCTCCCAGTCGAACCGGCAGAAGTGGAGGCCCAACGCAAGCTCCACCGTCGAAAAGGCCCAGGCCATCAGAATGCACAAACCGATGATCAGCAGAGCGTTCCAAGCGGGCAGCTTCCAGGCGACGGTCAAGGCGACGCCGCAGACGATGCCGCCTACGACGGGAGGAAGCATGCTCACCAGGAGCTTGCTCCGCAGCCACACGTTGGCCCGGATGGGCAGGGACTTGATGATGAAAATGCCCTTCCCCTCCATGGACACGGAGGAGTTGGCGGTCAGGCTCATGCACTGGATCGTTGCGATGACGAGGCCGAAGATGAGCCCCGCCTGATCGCCCCGGCCGAACACGTCCTCCAGTATCTCCGTCACCGGGCCCTGGCCGCCCACGATCAGTGCTACGGTCATGATGATGGCCATGACCGTGCCGATGTCCGTATTCATGATCCAGGCGGGGGTGTTGTACTTCTGCCGCAGTTCCTTCTTGCACAGGGTCGCCAGCACTCCGGCCTGCTTCTGCCGTCCCATGCGGAAGGCTTTGGAACTGGCGGTGGCGTTGATGGCGTTATAGAAGAAGGTAAAGCCCGTCACAGCGGCCAAACACAGCAATGCCAACGCCGCCAAGGAAATGCCTGCGAACAGCAGGAAAGCGCTCCAATTCCCGAGGATGCCCTCCACGAACAGCCGGGCCGGCGGGTAGATGCCGAAGACCCTGGTCTGCAGGCTGCCGGCGATGTCGGCCATATCGGTGAACATGGTCCCCGCATTGAAGGAGAGGAACATGACACCCAGCAGAAAGACCATGGAGAAAACCGTTGTAAAGTGGCTTTTTTTCTTCATGCGGGCCGTGAGCATGTTGACGAACAGGCCCGCGAGGCCGCCCACCCCCAGGGGGATCAGGGGCGAGAGGAACGTGGTGAGCGCCAGCACCGGCCAGAAGGCTTTGGGCAGGTCCCCGATGACGATCTGACAGCAGACGCCCGCCGTAAGCAGCATGCCT
>Ga0310697_10000093_pt1 | contig 124114 bp, 89 predicted proteins | sample 172DNAGHGlowgp2_FD_203883 | JGI IMG/M metagenome (GOLD analysis project Ga0310697, IMG submission 203883) | Sheep rumen microbial communities from Palmerston North, Manawatu-Wanganui, New Zealand - 1728 DNA GHGlow gp2 (v2) (version 2) | ecosystem: Host-associated > Mammals > Digestive system >...
CAAAATTCCGAGAAGGATGTTACAGCGGTGTTTCAGAATTAATAAGAGGTTGTTGCAATTCAATGCCGAAATTGCGGTGAATATCGTCAATGATTGTTTGACAATACATTCCAAGCGAAATATAAATGCTGGTTGTCAATGTGCTAAATGACGTTGGCAATGATATTTATGCACGAATTTTGGCGAAAGAAAAATAGATTCCTTATTTTTGCAGGCTTAAAAGGATAATAAAAACAGGAAAAAATGAAAAGATTTACGTTGATTATAGCCGCTATATTTTTGGTTTTCAATGGTTTTGCGCAGAAGCAACCCAAGTTCACCGTTGAGGATGCCAAACAGTTTTATCGCACCATGCAGGGCGACTATACCGTCATCGTGAATGACTCGACGACGGCACAAGCGCATTTCACCCCCATTTGGGAGAGCATGGGCAACCCGTTTCAATGGCTTTATTTGGAGGTCTCCATGAATGATAAGGTAGTCCTTCAGAAAATCCTTGAACTGAAGCCGAAAAACGCAAAACAGTATCGTGTGTATATCCACGACCTAAAGAACCCTGAGCAGTTTGCCGGAAAATGGGGCAACCGTAATTATTTCGACGGTTTCAACACCAGCATAATCAAGAGCGGGAATAGGATTACCTTCGTGAAGACGCACGATTTTTCGTACCAAACGCACAATATAATGAGAATCAGCTCAATCGATTGTTTCCCGAAGGGCGACTTGCTGCATTTCAAGTTTGTGCAGGAGGATGAGCGTTTCTACATCAAGCGCGTGCCAAAGGGGACGAACAGGATCTTTGTCTACCAAGGCTTGAAGGAATTGACTGACTAAAAAAAGCGGCATTGCCGCTTTTTTCATTTCATCTTGAACACCCATGCTGCTGTGCTGCGCAAGTCGCTGTGTTTCAGCCCGCTTGTTTCGATGAAGAGCTGGCCGTCCTTGTATTTCCACGGCAAATCCTTCACTGTGCCTAACAGTCTAACTTTCATATTCGGAGCGGGTTCGTCAATGTTTAGAACGAGTTGGTCTTCAGGATAATCCAACGCGATGGCATAAAGGGCGTCTTTGCCTTGCGTGTAGCAAACAGTAGGTTGTTCGGAGGTGTAGGTGGCCTTAAGGCCCATGGCAGGCAGCATCTCGCCTTGCTGGAAGTTGGTCATCACTTGTTTTTCCATCGTTTTCGACGACCACAGCAGGTGGATGGTGGCTTCGAGGTCGTCTTCCTCGTAGAAAACCTCGATTCTATGTTGGCCCTGGGCGAGTTTCATTTTGCCGGTTTTGCCCTTTTGTGTGTCGATGACTTCTTTGTCGTCGATGACGAGTCGGGCATGGTCATCGGTTTGTATTTCAAAGGTATAGGTGTCGGCTGGGCAATGGAACACACCTTGCCAATGCGCTTGGAAGTGGTCGCAGCTGATGGCGGGGTCGGGGGCGTTGCGTTTCCAGTCGAAGTCGATTTGTTGGTCGCTGCGCGCCACTTTGACTGGCTTCATCTCGTAGAATTTTTTGTAGGGCCGTGTGCCGTAAATGGCTTCCCCGTTGATGTCGAGCCAACGACCGAGGTCTAAAAGTCGCTCTTGTTGCAACAATGGGATTTTGCCATCGGCAGCGGGGCCCACATTGAGCGTCATGCCGCCGCCAGCTGCCACGAGGACGCAGAAATGGCGGATGAGTTCGTCGGAAGTCATATAGTTCTCCAAAGGCTCGTTGCGGTTGAGGCCAAACGAGCGCCCCAAGCCGCGACATTCGGCCCACGGGCGGTCGGTGAGGGTGATGCCTGCACTGTATTCAGGTGTGCGGAAGCCGTGTTGTTGTCCTTCGCCCCAGCGGTCGTTGACGATGGCGTCTTTGCCCACCGTGTTATAGTACCATGAAATCAACTCCGTCGCGTGCCATTGCTCGGCCGTGTTGCGCCATTCGCCATCGGTGAAGAGGATGGTCGGTTTGTATTTGGTTATCAACTCCTTGAATTGCGGAATCATGTGCGTGTCGACGTAGGTGCCGATGTTCTCGTCGGGGTCGACATACCAGCGATGGATATCGCTTTTCCATTCGGGCAGCGAGTAGTAGAAGCCCATTTTGAGGCCTTTTTTGCGCACGGCTTCGGTCAGCTCGCCGCAGATGTCGCGTTTCGGTCCCAACTCGACGGAATTCCAGCCTGGTGCATATTGGCTCGGCCAAAGGCAGAAACCGTCATGGTGCTTCGAGACCAAAAGCACATATTTCGCCCCCGATTTTTTGAAAAGTTCTGCCCATTCGTCAGGATTCCAAAGCTCGGCTTTCCACATCGGCGCAAAGTCCTCATATTTGAAGTCCTTGCCATAGATGCGTTCTTGGAAAGCCTTGCGGTCGTCGTTGGTCATCAGGCCGCGATAATACCATTCGGCGTAGCCTTCGAGACTGGCGTAGGCCGGCACGGAATACACGCCCCAATGGATGAAAATGCCCAATTTGGCGTCGCTGAACCACTGCGGATAGCCCCGCTCGTTGATGGATTCCCAGGTGGGTTGCACTTGGGCGGAAAGGATGTTGCTCAGCAGCATGGCTGCAAAAAGAGGTAGGATTCTGTGTGTTTTCATAATGTGCAAAAGTAGTATATTTTTCCAAAACGGCAGGTATTGACGGAATTTTTCTATTTTTGCGATATGAATATCTATCAACTCTTTGTACGGCTTTTCGGTAACAAGAAAACCGAATTCCACTTCAACGGCAGCAAGACCGAAAACGGCTGCGGCACTTTCAACGACATTGACTATCGTGCGCTCAACGCCATCAAGGACTTGGGCATCACCCACATTTGGCTGACGGGCATCTTGGAACACGCGTCCGAGTCGACGGGCACACACCCCGACATCACCAAAGGTCGCGCTGGCTCGCCCTACGCAGTCACCGACTATCGCGCCGTCGACCCCGATTTGGGCACGATGGCCGATTTAGAGCACTTGGTCAATCGCATTCACGGTCACGGGATGAAAGTGATCATCGACTTCATTCCCAATCATTTGGCGCGACAGAACAAAGGCTTCGATGCTTGCAATTTCTATTATTGTGAGGGACAAGCGTTTGTTTCGCCTCGTAGGATGGCGGAGCAACCTTACGTGGAGTTTTCCGCCAAGGCCACGGGCAACAATGTCTTTGCGCCCAATCCGAGCCTCAATGATTGGTACGACACCGTGAAACTGAACTACGATTGCCACGACACTTGGGAAAAAATGCTGAGTATCTTGAAGTTCTGGTGTGCCAAGCAGGTCGATGGTTTCCGTGTCGATATGGCCGAGATGGTGCCCGTGGCGTTTTGGCAGTGGGCGATTGCCGAATTACGCAAGGATTACCAACCACTGATGATTGCAGAAATCTACCAACCAGTGCTTTACGAATCATTCTTGGAGGCTGGGTTTGATTATTTGTACGACAAGGTGGGGTTATATAACACTTTGGAAAATGTGCTGTGCCATGGTCACGAGGCGAAGGAAATCACCCAGGTTTGGAAGGATTTGCACGACTTGGACTCGCACATGCTGCGTTTTATGGAGAACCACGACGAGAAGCGTTTGGCTTCGCCACATTTCGTGGGCAATGCCTTTGCGGCCTTGCCCGCCGTGGCGCTTTCCGCCTTGATGAACACGGGACCATTCATGATATATAATGGCCAGGAGAGTGGGGAAGAGGCTCTCGGAGAAATTGGCTACAGCGGCGACGATGGCCGCACTTCCATCTTCGACTACTGCCACATGCCGCAGCACCAAAAATGGATGAACGGAGGCCTATTTGACGGCGGTGGCTTCGATGAGGTGCAACAGAAACTGTTTGGCTACTATCGTAATCTGTTGCATTTCAGGATGGAACATTCCACTATCGACGAAGGCAAGTTCTACGACTTGATGTGGTGCAATCCGTGGTATTCCAATTTCGACCCGCAGTTTGTGTACGCCTTTTTGCGCTACACCGAATCGGAGCGTCTTCTCGTCGTCGTGAACTTCAACCGCAGCGAAGCCCGCGACGTAGAGGTGAAAATCCCACACGATGCCTTGGCCTTGATGGGCAAACGAAAAGCTAACGAGTTCGATATGAACGACTTCGCCAACGAGGTGCATCCAATGCATTTGGAGCCTTCTGAAACCAAGGTCGTTGATTTGGATTCGGGTGAGGTTGTTTTCCAAAACACTTGGAATTGAGGAGAATTTGGTAATTTTGCAAAAAATAACAAACCATGCTCCCTCTCGTAAATAACGACCCCTGGCTCAATCCCGTCGCGCAAGCGGTGGACGACCGCCACAATCGCTATGAATGGCGGTTGAACGATATTAAAAACCGCTATGGTAGCCTCAAAAATTTTGCCTCGGCGCATCAGTTTTTGGGCTTCAACTACGACAAGCGTCGCCACGGCTGGTGGTATCGCGAATGGGCGCCTGCCGCGCATTACCTCTCGCTGATGGGCGAGTTCAACGGCTGGAACCGCTACGAATACCCTTTGGAGAACGTCGGCAACGGCATCTGGGAAATCTTCTTGCCCGACAGCGAGTTTGCCCATCGCCTTACGCATGGCAGCAAGCTGAAGGTCGTGGTGCAGTCGCAAATCGGGGAGCATGAGCGCATTCCGGTGTATATCAAGCGCGTGATTCAGGACGAGGGCACCAAGGACTACGACGGCCAGTTCTGGAATCCGCCCACACCTTATATATATAAGCACACCGCGCCGCAACTGAACGGCGAGCCGCTGCTGATTTACGAGGCGCATGTGGGCATGGCGCAAGAGGCCGAAAGGGTAGGGACCTACAAGGAATTCACCCAAAACATCCTGCCGCGCATCAAGGCGGACGGCTACAACGCCATCCAGCTCATGGCCATCGCCGAGCATCCTTATTACGGTTCGTTTGGCTACCATGTCTCCAATTTCTTCGCGCCGAGTTCGCGGTTTGGTACGCCCGAGGATTTGATGGAACTGATCGACACAGCGCACGGCATGGGTCTGTTGGTCATCATGGACCTCGTTCATTCCCACACGGTGAAAAACATCCGCGAGGGCATCAACTTGTTCGATGGCACTGATTTCCAATACCTTCATGCAGGCGAGCGCGGCAACCACAACCTTTGGGACTCCAAACTCTTCGACTACGGCAAGGAGGAGACGCTGCAATTCCTGCTCTCGAATGTGCGCTATTGGATGGAAGACTTCCACTTCGACGGCTTCCGCTTCGATGGCGTGACTTCGATGCTCTACCTCAACCATGGCATCGGGATGACTTTCGATGCGCCTGAGCAATACTTCGGTGACAATGTGGACAACGATGCGGTGACCTATTTGCAATTGGCCAACACGCTGTGCCACCAGCTCAACCCCAATACCGTCACCATTGCCGAAGACGTGAGCGGAATGCCCGGCCTTTGCAACCCGATTGCCGACGGCGGCATGGGCTTCGACTACCGCCTTGGCGTGGGCGAACCCGACTTCTGGATCAAGGTGCTGAAAGACCAACCCGAGGAGCAGTGGAGCATGAACGGGTTTTTCTTCACCATGACCAACCACCTGCCGCAGACCAAGACGGTGGCCTATGCCGAGAGCCACGACCAGGCGCTTGTGGGCGACCAAACCATCGCTTTCCGCCTGATGGGCAGCGAGATGTACAACGCGATGAGCATTGACACCCCTTCGATGACCGTCGACCGTGGCATTGCCTTGCACAAAATGATCCGCCTCTTCACGCTCACCTTGGGCGGCGAGGCGTGGCTCAACTTCATGGGCAACGAGTTCGGCCATCCCGAATGGATCGACTTTCCGCGCGCAGGCAACAATTGGAGCTACCAATTCGCCCGCCGCCAGTGGTCGCTCGTCGACAACGAGCACCTGAAATACCGCTTCATGGGCGCTTTCGACCGCGCCATGCTCGACTTGGTGAAAAGCCATGTCGTGATGCAGGCTTTGCCCGCTTGGCTTTTGTTGGCCGACGAGGCGAACAAGACCATCGTCTACGAGCGTGGCAACCTGATTTTCGTCTTCAACTGGGGCCCACATTCCATCCCCGACTACGAGCTTCCCGTAAGGCAAACGGGCGACTACCGCATCCTGCTCACTACCGACGACGCGGCCTTTGGTGGTTTCGGCAACATTGACATGTCCACCAGATTCCCTTCCGAGCAGAAAGGCGACCGCATCACGATGAAGGTTTACAATGTGAGCCGCGTGGCGACGATTTACGGGAGGGTTTAGCCTCTGGTCATATCCAAAAACTTCGTTGAAGCTATGGCTCGTCCAAAAAAGATGCGTATCTTTGCCCCGCAATAAAACGAAAACAGATGTGTACTGTAAGCATAAATATTGACGAAGCTACGATGCGACAAATCAACCCTAACCTGACGAGCCGTGAGAGCATCGGTCATTGGCTTCAGCATCAAGTGGACCTTATGTTGGAGGAAATGGTGGCCGATGATGCGGAGACGATGGATGCTGAAGAATTGCACGTGATGTTGCACAAGACAGCAGGGAAGGAGTATGCATGCGGCAGGACAGAAAGCAGGCAGCATCTACTCGAAAGGGACATGACACCCGAACACCTGTATTCGCTGATAGCGGAGGAAATCGACGACATCTACGCCAATGGCTGATTACAGGTATATCATCAAGCCTCGCGCATCACGAAAAATCTTCACGTTCTATAGCAACGTGGCGAAGAAGTATCGCCACACATACGACAAGGATAACTTGAAGCGCGATGTGCAAAACGCAGTGTTTTCAATCTACCAAATCGAGCGGACTCTTCTCAGGCGACAGCCGACCATCAAGCGGTGGGCAGGCTGCTACATGGCCAACACCGACAAATGGTATTTTGCTTACCGTATCGATGGCGATTCGATTGTCATAGTGGATGCCTGTCATGCACAGAACATGCACGACTAATCACCTTTCATGGAAGAACTTTTTTCCCCGAACCTGCAACAGAAATATCCATTTTTTTTCGCTGTTTTCGTTTCTGTCGATGTTCATATCTTCTATCAACATCGAAAAACCCAAAAGAATCGAAAAGGATTCCAAGAAACGAATAAGAATTTTCCTATTTTTGCAGCCTTATTGACAAAACCGTAGTATGTCGGAATTGGATATTGCATTGGAATTGGCACGGCTGCATGTCTTGAAGGGAGCCGACTTCGTTCGTCAGCTGAAGATGTTGGCTCATCTCAACATATTCAAGCCTGTCGCGGGCGAGAAAGACATTTTTGCGGCTGAAGCGAGCCATCGCGAGGATTTCGATTCGCTGCTTGATGCTGCGCGTAGGGCTGTTGAGTTGGGCTACACGGTTTTCATTCTACCAAATCCGAAAGGAATCCGTACAGCGGACTTTATTTTTGTGCAACACGGCATCTATAAAATGTACGACTTGAAAACGATATACGGCGAGGCGTCTGTTGGGAATAGGCTTTTGGAATCGATAGGACAGACCAACCATGTGCTGCTCAATATGAACACGCGCTATAACGGTGGTCGACTGGCTGCTGAAATCAGGACTTATTTCCAAGTGAGTCCACAGGCATGTGAAGTGCTGATTTTTAGAGGGAAGCAGGTGTTTACTGTGAAACGGAAGTTCGCTTTGCAAAAGTCCTTCATCGTTGACTTTAGGAAACGTTATAGGTAGTAAAAAAAGCCATCCGAAAGGACGGCTTTTTTAAATTGGAGCAGGGGCGATACGGTCTTACTCCCACGCGGAAAATACCGGATTAGTCATTTCTGACGCTGCAAAAATACAAACTTTTTTCCATCCTGCAAGTACTTGTATCAACAGAATCGTTTTTTTCGCTGAAAAGCAATTTTTTCTTACCTTTGCGCCCGCAAAACAAAAGTGTGATTATGCTCGCAAAAACAAACAAATTTCCAGTAGCCAAGGCGAAGAAAACCCCAATAAAACTTGGAGTTCTCGGAAATTTGTTTAAACACACACACATTCTCATCGCCCATCACCTCTATTGATTTGCGCGCAGGCGCGGGCGACAATCTACCGTTTTTTCGGTCAACACCCAAGCAATCCCAACATCGCGAACCACGGAAGATTTCCGTTTGTTCCGATGTTCCTTTTATTCCAACATCAGAAAACACGAAAGACACGGAAAATTTCCGATTGTTCCGTTTATTCCGATGTTCCTTTGTTCTACATCAGAAAACACGGAAGACCCGGAAGTCTCGCGTCCCGCAGTCCCGTGTCCCGCGTCAATTAGTCAACTCTAAACTCTAAACAACCATGGAATCACTCCCAACCTTAGTCAACGAGTTCAAACTCAGCGCCACCACCAATGCCGTGTGCGTGGCCATGTGCAAGTTCACCCTCGACCAGATGCAGTCGGCCTTTGGCGACGGTATTCCCGCTCCCGAACGATTGGCCCGCCAGCTGAAGAGCTTCGGCGAGGCCTACGACACCCTCAACGCCGCCTACGCTCCGCAGCAGAAGCGGAAAGAGACCGCCGAGATAGCCAGCCTCGACCAAGAAGGCGACCAACTCATCGCCGCCTTCAAGGGATTGGTGAGCGCCACGTTGCGCATGGGCTTCGATGCCAAGCGCGTGGCCGCTGCCCAAAGCCTTAGCGAGACTTGGGCCAAATACCGCATCGATGCGTCAGAAAACCTCATCTCGGAGTGGAGCAAGGTGCAGCAAGTCACCGAAGAGATGGCCAACGACGGGGCCTTGAAGTCCGACGCACAGATGCTGGGCCTCGACGCCCTGCTGGAACGCCTCGCCAAGATTGCCGACGAAATACGCCGCCTGATGACCGAGCGCAATGCCTCGCAGCCCGTGGTGGGCGCCATGAAGCAAGCCCGTGAGGCCGTCCATGCCGAATACCGCACCCTCATTGTCCTGCTCAACGCCTACGCCATCACCGACGACGAACCGCAACGCTTTGCCAAGCTCATCGCAGCACTCAACGACAACATCGACTACACGCGTCGCCATGCCGTGAGCCGCGCGGCGAAGCCCAACTTCGACGTTGAGAACGACTACAGCGACTTCTACGACGAGGGCGACATCACCGAACTGCCCGACGAGGCCGCCAACCCCGACGGAACCGACGCCGACACCGGCGGCAACGGCTGACACCCCGTGGGCGACCTTCCCGACACGCTTGGGAAGGCTTCCACCCCCGTTGGCAGCCCTCCCGACGACGGAAACAAGGCTCGCAACCCCGTTCTTTGACATGCTGACACACCCGACGGAATGGAACCACCCCGTGGCCTCATGGCCACTCACCAAAAATCCTCGCGAAAAACACAACCCATCCAAAAAAGTTGTGTATCTTTGCCCCGTTAAAAAACGAAATGCCATGAAAGAAGAAGACCCTTTCGTACCATACGCGATGGAAGAAGTCAATGTCATGCTTGATGAAACGGAAACCAATTCCTATGCCGACATGGATAAGGAGTTTTATATGCCCAAAGAAGCATACGAGTTGATAATGCGCGACATCAAGGCAATATACGAGATGAAACATGCAGTATAAGTACGTTTACTCCAAGCGATCCCTCATAAAAATCATACCCTAACATCCCCATCCGCCGAGCCTCCTCATGAAGCCCGGCGGAATGTTTTTGTTCTGCTTTAACGGCGAATTGGGCGAATTTCCTTCGGTTGTGTCGATTGAAACACGCGGACGCGAAGCGGGTCTTCTGGATTGCCGCGCTTCGCTCGCAATGACGCGAAGCGACGCGGAACTTGGGTCCGGCAGGCCACGTCCCGAAGGGACGACACTCTATTAACCGTAGGTCGCGACCTACGGCAGCACCCCGGCAGGCCATGCCCCCCAAATCCCGCGTCAGTCGTCAAAAAATCGAACCAATCATAATCATCAAAACATCTAATAAAATGAACAACAAACCTACAAACAACAATCTCAGGCAAGCAGTCCTCACCCTGATTGCCGTCCTAACGACATGTGCCACGGTATGGGCACAAGACCTTAGCGACCTGTTTGAATATAGCGAATTGCCCACCGTGACTGGCGGACAAAGTTCCAACTGGTCATCAACGGAAAACTATCAGATGCTGGTGGACGGCAACACCGCCACCAAGTATGGCCTGAGCAGCAACGACCCCTGGGTGGAGTTCCACTACGCCCAGCCCTTCACGCCCGTCGGCTACGCCCTTTGGACCGCCAACGACGAAGAGGGACGCCGCAACCCGACCAGCTGGACCATCAAGGCCAAGAATGCCGACGATAGCGACTGGACTACCCTCGTCAGCGTGGATAACAGCAGCAACGACAAGCTGCCCATGGCCAACAACACCGAGACGCGCTTCGCCCTCCAGAACAGCACAGCCTACCAGTATTTCCGCTTTGAGGCAACCAGACGCTATAATGGTGGGGAGTATCAGTTCCAACTGGCCGAACTGAGATTCTTGGTGGTGAACGAGCAGCCTAATGAGCAAACACTGACTGTGTATTCCGGGTCGGACAAAAGCGTCCATGCCCCAATGAAGGTATATTTTTTCAGCAAATACACCAATGCGCAGTCGGTTTATCCTGCTTCTGCACTTGGTGACATGGCTGGCGGCACCATTACCGCAATCAAGTTCTACACTGATAGTGAGGATATTCCTTACACTACTGAGGCAACTTTCAACATTTATTTGACCGAAGTTGCCTCTACCACTATCTCTTCTTTCGTCACCTCAGGACTTAGCACCGTCTACACTGGCACGGGCAGTTTTGAGGAGGAAGGTTATGGAGGATCCATTACCATTACCCTCGACACACCTTACCAGTATAACGGCGGCAACCTGCTTGTTGGTTGCCAAAACACAACCCTTTCTTCTGGATTTTGGAGGATCTATTTCTATGGCCAAGCCGTGGCAGGCGCTTCCATCAGTAGCTTCGTTTATTCTGCTGGTGATACTTTTTATCCAAGCGCAATAAACTTTTTGGCAAAAGCCACCTTCACCTACACGCCCGACACCCACCCCTACATCGCGCTCACTCCCAGCTCGACAACGGTGTTCACCGGTTTCACCCAGACCCTTACCGCCAACTACGGCAACGTGAGCGGCACACCCACCATCACTTATACCACAAGCGATGCCAGCGTGGCCACCGTGAGCGGCAGCGGCGCCACAGCCACGGTGACGGGCGTTGCCCCAGGCACGGCCACCATCACAGCCACGATAAACGACACCTATACTGCAACGTGCGCAATAACCGTTGAAGACCTGCACTATTGCACGCCATATTTCTATGAAAATACAACATGCATAATGAGCTTTAGGCTTGGTGGCATTTGGAACTCTCATTCAAACTTTTCAAGCGGTGGTTACGGAGACTTTACAAGTATGTCAACCACTTTGGAAGCAGGGAGCACCGCATCGGCTACGTTGGGGGTTTTTTGGACTTCATATCGCTACGATGCAGTTGCCATTTGGATTGACTTCAATGACGATTTCATTTTCGATTCTTCCACTGAAAGAGTGGGGACCGGCTTGTTCTACGGGCAATCTTCATTTCAATCCGGGAGCATTGACTTATCAATACCAAGAACTGCAACTCGTGGAAGCCACCGCATGAGGGTGGTGCTCCAAAACAATATTTACCCAACAGAAATTGATCCATGCGTCATTGGAATCTACGGTGAATGCGAGGATTATATGGTGGAGATTGTCTCTCCCTGCAAGAAACCCACCGGCCTTGTGGCAAGCGACGTGACCTCCTATGGAGCCACCCTCGACTGGACGGAGAACGGCGATGCCACCGCTTGGAACATCGACGTGAACGGCATCGTGGCCCAAAACGTCACTACCAAGCCTTACCCGCTCACCAACCTTTCCCCTGAGACCTCCTATATCGTGAAAGTGGCCCCTGTGTGCGAAGACGAGGTATGGAGCGACCCCATCACCTTCACCACCTCCTGCCCGCCCTACGATGGCTCCATCACCGTGAGCAACATCACCGCTTACGAAGCCACCGTCAACTGGACTGCGGTGGAAGGCGAGACTTACCAATTCGCCTTGGCCATGACCAGCATGGGCGCACCCGGCGCATATAATAACGTCACGGAGATGCCAGTCAACCTCGGCAACCTCCAAGCCCAAACGGACTACACCTTCTACCTCCGCAAGGACTGCGGCAACGGCTACTTTAGTGATCCAGTCACGGTGACCTTCCGCACCGCCTGCGAAGTCGTCACCTCCTTCCCGTGGAGCGAGGACTTCGAAAGCACGCCAACAGGCTCACCTAACATTCCTGAATGTTGGGAAAGGATTGCTTCTTATGGAACCAATCCAATACATCCTTATGTAAGTAATTCTCGTCCACACGGCGGCCATAATTGTTTGTACATGTATTCTTTTGGCGGACCTGACACAAATATCATAGCTTTGTCTGAGATGAACGGTATCCACACCAAGGAGATCTTATTCTGGGCGCGTGATGGGGCAGGAATTCCGGGAATGTTTGAGGTGGGGTATGTGAAAAACGGAAATTTCACAACTCTTGAGCAGGTAACGCTTACCACTTCATACCAAGAGTTCATCATACCCTTGAATAATGCCCCTGCCGATGCCGAACGCATTGCCTTAAGCTCCTCGAACTCGGTCATAGTCTATGTTGACGACATCATCGTGAGAGATTTGATGCCCACCCATATCGTGGCCTCCAACCCGAGCGAAGGCCAGATGACTTGGGAAGAGTTCGCCCAAATCGTGAATGGCGGCTATACCTACGAGGGCAAAACCGTCTATCTCGACGAAGATATCACCACCTCAACGATGGTGGGGGGCTATAACGCCAATCCATTCATGGGCACCTTTGACGGGCAAGGCCACACCGTCACGTTCAACAAAGGCACGTCATCGTCTCGCTTCAATGAGGAATACTGTGCTCCGTTCCGCTTTGCCCAAGGTGCCACCTTCCAAAACCTGAAAGTGACAGGAGCCATCTATACGAGTATGCAGTGGGCAGCCGGCTTCGTCGCACGAGTGCAATATGGCGGTGTTTCCTTCATCAATTGCGAGAGCAACATCCTCATCAACTCCACAAAAGACGGATTAGCCCGACACGGTGGCTTTTTGGCCAACTTTAATAGAAGTGTCGCCAGTTTTGAAGGCTGTGCCTTCACAGGTCAATTTTTCAGCTACAATTCAACCGATTGGGGCGGGTTCGTCGGCCAATTCAGCGTTGGTGAAGGCACGATGGAATTAACCAATTGCGTTTTTGCCCCGAACCCACTCAACGCGCTTTCCAATGGCGGCTTTACCTTTGCGCGACCTTCATCGGAGAGTGATGAAGTCACAACAAACAACTGCTACTACACTGACCGCCTCGGCACCGCCCAAGGCAAACGCCGCCGCACCGTCACCTGCCAAAGCCCCGCCACCATGGCGATGGTTGGCACGGCCACCGAGTACGGCGTGAGCCACATCACCGCCTACAGCGGCAACCCAGGCCTGCTCTACAACGGCACCGTCATCGCCGGCGTTGGCGACCAAGTGAACCTCAACCTCAGCGGCGGCGCATACTTCAACACTGACTACGGTGCCATTAGCGGCTCGGTCAACCCTTACACGCTCAACATGGCCGACTTCAACACCACGATTACCGCAATACCCGGCGCACCCTACAGCACCGACTTCGAGACCGGCTGCGACTGGACGCTTGCCAATGGCAGCTGCACCAACGCTTGGACGTGGGGCACCGCAGCCAACATAGGCCTAACCAGCCAAAACAGATATAGCCTCTACATCTCAAACGACGGTGGCGCCAACAATGCCTACACCGTCAGCGGCTCCTCCATGGTGTATGCCTACAAGACCTTCTACTTGGAGGCGGGCATGCATTGTTTCAGCTACCAATGGAGAGCCAACGGCGAAAGCACATACGACTATCTAAGGGTCGCCTTGGTGCCTGCCTCCGTGAGTTTGGAAGCCGCCACCTATGCTCCTTATGGCTTCAGCACTGCCACCCTGCCAGAGGGTTGGATTGCCTTGGACAATGGCTCGAAGCTCAACCTCTCGACCGATTGGATGGACATATACAGCTATATTATGGTGTCGGCCGCAGGTAGCTACAAGATGGTGTTTGCTTGGCGCAACGACGGTTCGCAAGGAAACAACCCGCCCGCAGCCATCGACAATGTGAGCATCGAAGCCACTTCGTGCCCACCTCCGAGCAACCTTACCGTAGGCACCGTCAGCGCAGCCACCGCCAACCTCAGCTGGACAGCCTGGCCTGAGGTGGAAACCTATACGGTGAGATACAAGAAAACGTCGGAAAGCGCATGGCAGACGGTGAGCGTGCCGGGCGGCACCGACCAGGGTAGCGCCACCCTCACCGGCCTCATCCCCGAAACCGAATACCATGCAAGCGTGTATGCCGAATGTAACCCCAGCATAACGACCATGCTGGCGTATTTCACCACGACCGAAGCCTGCCCCGTGCCCACCAACCTCGTCGTCGACCATGTCAGTGCAACCATGGCAGACCTTAGCTGGACGGCCGAGCCGTTAGTGGAAACCTACACGGTGAAATACAAGGAAACGTGGGAAAGCGAAAGCGCATGGCAGACGGTCAGCGTGGCGGGCGGCACCGAACAAGGCAGCGTCACCCTCACCGGCCTCAGATCCGGAACCAATTACCATGCCTGTGTCTATGCCGAATGTAACCCCAACACGACGACCGCGTTGACGTATTTCAGGACGACGGAATCCTGCCCCGTGCCCACCAACCTCGCCGTTGGCCACGTCGGCGCAACCACTGCCCACCTCAGCTGGACAGCCGAGCCAGAGGTAGACAACTACATTGTGGTCTACAGGACGGCAGAACAATTCTCCGTCATATTCCACGAAGGTTTCGATAACGAATCAGACAACTGGACCTTGGTCAACTGCAATGAATACACATTTATTGTTCCCAATTCCAGCGTTTCCTATCAGGGTACTGGCAGTTTTCAGTTCTTCCGTGATTCCAATCCTCCACAATACCTCATCTCGCCCGAATTGACAGATATCAACGAGGACATGACATTGGAATTCTATTATAAGAACGACCTCTATGGCTTTCCGGAAACCTTCCAAGTGGGGGTCAGTTCCACCGACAATGCAACAGGGTCGTTCACCTTTGGCGCCGAAATCACTGCCTCCGACACGCAGTGGCATCGCTATAGCGAGATGATTCCGGCCGGCACGAAGTACATCTGCTGGAAGTGCAATTCCAATGACAAGATGAATCTTTATCTCGACGAAATCGCGGTGAAGAAGTCGATTGCCCCTGCAGGCGCCTGGCAGAGCACGACGGTGTTGGGCAACGCCTTTGAGGTGAGCATGACCCTCACCGACCTCACCCCCGAAACCGAATACGAAGCCTACGTCTACCCTGACTGCAATCCCGACAAGGCGAGCGATATGGTGAGCTTCACCACTACCGAAGCCTGCCCCGCGCCCACAAACCTTGCCGTAGGCCTCGTCAGTGCCACCACCGCCACCATCAATTGGACAGCCGAGCCGTTGGTCGACAGCTATACAGTGAACTACAGGACGGCAGAGAACATCTTCGTTGCCTTCCATGAAGGCTTCGAAAATGGCTTGGGCAACTGGACCATGGTTGACTGCGAAATCTCTACAGGTATTACAACCGAGGCATACCATTCAGGTTCTTCAGCATTCGGTTTCTCCTGGAGCATTAATCCCCCACAATACCTCATCTCTCCTGAATTAACAGGTATTGACGAAGACATGACATTGGAATTCTACTATAAGAACAGAAGCACCAACTATCCAGAGACCTTCCAAGTGGGTACGAGCTCGACCAACAATGCAACTGGATCATTCAGCTTTGGTAGCGAGATAACAACATCTGACACTCAATGGCATCTCTACAGCGCCACCATTCCTGCCGGAACGAAACACATCAGTGTAAAACTCAATTCCTATGATGCATTGGCTCTCTATATTGACGAAATCTCAGTGAAGAAGTCGATTGCACCCGCAGGCGCATGGCAGAGCACCATTGTGCAGCGCTACACCACCGAAGTGAGCGCCACCCTCACAGGCCTTATCCCCGAAACCGAATACGATGTTTGCGTCTACCCCGACTGCAACCCCGACAATGTAAGCGAAACGGTGAGCTTCACCACCGCAGCGGGCGGCATCCTCACCAAGGAAATCAACGGCTACGGCACAGGCAACGGCAACTGGTACCTCATCGCCTCACCCCTTGCCACTGATGTCAATCCGACAGATGTCACCAACATGCTCAGCAACGAATACGACCTCTACCGCTTCAACCAAAGCGAGGAATTGGAGTGGCGCAACCACAAGGACCAATCCTTCGACCTTGAGAACGGCAAAGGCTACCTCTATGCCAACAGCGAGGATGTCACGCTCACCTTTGTCGGCGTACCCTACAACGGCAACGGCCAAATCCCGCTTGTCTACGACGCCACGGCGCACTTCACGGGCTGGAACCTCATCGGCAACCCGTTTGCCACGGCAGCCACCATCGACAAGCCTTTCTATAGGATGAACCCTGGCGGCACCGCCCTCTCCGCACAAGTGGAGGCCGGCAACACGGTGGAAGCCATGGAAGGCGTGTTCGTGCAAGCCACCGCAACAGGCCAGTCGGCCAACTTCACGGCGGTCACCCGCCGCAACGCCAAGGCTGCCGAGGTGCTCCAAATCAACCTCAGTGGCAACAAGGGTGAGGAAACAGACAACACCATCATCCGCTTCGACGGCGGGCAGCCGCTCGGCAAGTTCACCCTCCGCACCGACGACAGCCGACTCTACATCCTGCAAGACGGCAAGGAATATGCGGTTGCCACCGAGGGTGGCGTTGGTACAGACGGTGTGCACACCGTCTTTACGACAGACGAACTGCCCCTCAACTTCAAGGCCGCAAAGAACGGCACCTACACGCTGGGCTTCGCCGCCGAGAATGTCGAGTTCAGCTACCTGCACCTGATTGATAACTTGACGGGTACCGATGTCGACTTGCTCAGCGAGCCGGTCTACACCTTCGAGGCCCGCACTTCCGACTATGCCTCGCGCTTCCGCTTGGTATTTAGCGCCAATACCATCTGCGGGGACGCAGATGGCGACAATGCCTTCGCTTTCTATAACGGCAGCGAATGGGTCGTCAGCAATGCGGGTCGTGCCACGCTGCAAGTCGTCGACGTGATGGGCCGTGTGCTCAGCAGCGAGACCATCAACGGCAACGCCGAAATCCGCATCCACCAGCCCGCCGGCGTCTACATGTTCCGCCTCATCAGCGGCGACAACGTGAAGGTCCAGAAGGTGGTGGTGAAGTAAGCCAAGGTTCCCCTTGCGGGGGAATGGAGTGGAAATCGAAAGTGATTTGCGGCGGTTGCAACGGTTACCAGCAACCGACCGATGTTACTGCCGCAACACCCCACAGCGAACACCTCCATTCCCGCGCAGTGGGAAACCACCTCAGTCCCGTAGGGACGACAGAACAGTAAGCAGGCGACGTAAGTCCCTGCACAACAACAAACAAGAAAACAAACAAGACAAACACCGAATAAAAATGAAAAAACTGATCATCACATCAGCCATCACCCTCGGCCTCGCCCTGACCTCCTTCGCCGACCCGAACGGTGGTGGTGGACTGTTCCAGAAAGGCAGCACCCCCGACTATGAGATGGGCTACCGCAGCAATCCTACTGTGCCCATGCTTCCTCAGCACGGCAAAACCGAAAGCCAGGATGCCAATGGCCCCTTGGGCAGCGGCATCGCGGTGCTGCTCGGCCTTGGTGCGGCCTACCTCGTAGGCAAGAAGCGCAAGGAAGAGTAAAAACAGAAAGACTGTAACGTATACTTTTCACCGAGAAGGGCCGACAGCGGATAAGCTGCGGCCCTTCTCAATGATGGCTCATTAAAAGTGGTTGTCGTCAAAAAGCCACTTGCTCCTTAAACCAAGCCTTGTCCTCATCCTTCAGCCCCATGCCTTCGAGCGAGGCATCGAGGTCGCTGAAGTGCTTGCGAAACAGCTCGACGCTCTCTTTCAGCGTGTTGGGGAAATAGGTCACTTGTTGGCCGATGCTGCCAAACAAGCCCAAGGCGTCGTTCAGCTCGATGTTCGACTTGTGGTTCTTGATTTCGGCGACGGCCTTTGCAGCGCGATGGTAGTTGCCGATGATGCCATCGGTGAGGTTGAGGGTGCCGGTTTGCGGATATTCCACACGGATGTTGGCCTGCTCTTCCCAGTAGCCTTCGGGCAGTGGCACCACGAGGGTGAAGCTCTCGCCGTCGTAGCTCCAATCGGTTTCCTTGCCGTTGAGGAAGACGCGCTGGGGCACGTCGGAGGCCACGAATTTCAAGGTGACGTTGCGCGAGGCCATCGTGAACTTGCCTTCGGCGGGGTAGAGGTTGGCGAAGTAGACGTTGCCTTGCCTAGTGGCGCGGAAACGCACGCGCATGTTGTTCGCGTCGTAGTCCTTGTCGTCGCCGTCGTCGTAATACATCGTGAAGTCGCCGTCGGCACCAGGGTAAACCATCAGGTCGAAACGTGTCCATTCAATACCATCCACATGTTGGCGGTAGTCGCTGTATTGCGGGATGATGGAGCCGGCTTTCACATACAAGGGGTATTCGTCAATCTTGAAGTGGCGCGTCATCACCTGTCCGCCTTGCAGCATTGTCCCTGTGCTGACTTCGTACCATGTGCCTTGCGGCAGCCAAACGTCGATTTCGGAGAAGCTGCCTTCCATCGGCGTGGTGATGGGCGCCACCAGCATGTTGTCGCCAAACATGTATTCGTTGCGGAACGTGTAGGCTTCTGTGCTTTCCGGCCAGTCGTAGTAGAGCGGACGGCAGAGCGAGAGGCCTTCGTCGTGTGCCTTGCGGGCCATGGTGTAGATGTAAGGGATCATCTGTCGGCGCTGGTGGATGGTGTTGCGGATGATTTCGGTGTAGGCGTCGGGGAAGGCCCAAGGCTCTTTCTTGATCGAAGCGTCTTTGGTGGAGTGGCTGCGAAGGATGGGACTCAGGGCGCCGAATTGCATCCAGCGGGCGTAGAGTTCGGGCGTGAGCGTGCCGCCCCAATGTCCACCGATGTCGTGACTCCAAAAGCCGTAAAGCACGTTGCTGGCCGTCGAGTTGAAATAAGGCTGGAAGTTGAGCGACTTCCAAGAGATGACGGCATCGCCCGAAAAGCCGATTTGGTAGCGGTGGTTGCCCAAACCGCCCCAACGGTGGTAGAGCATCGGGCGCGTGGAGCGGGTGCGCTCGAAGTTGGAGAAAAAGCAGTAGTTGATCCACCAGGTGTTGCTCAGGTTGGTGAGGCGTTTGTCGTTGGGCCACTGCTGCCAGTCGAGCCACCAGAAGTCGATGCCGTTGCGTTCCATGGGCTTCAAGACCACATCGAACATGCCCGACATGAAGATTTTGTTGGAGCTTTCCCACGGGATGGCGGGCCTGCCAGTCGTGTCGAGATGCATGTAGGCGGCTAATTCGTCATAGCGTTCCTCGTAAGGCTCCATGCCGCCTGCGGGGTGCAGGTTGAGCGTGGTGCGGATGCCGCGTCGGTCCATGTCGGCGAGGAGGCGCTTGTAGTCGGGGAAGAGTTTCTTGTTCCACGTCCAGCCGGTCCAGTTGCCTTTGCCAGGCTCGGTGTAGTGCCAGTCCATGTCGATGACGAGCACGTCGAGGGGAATGTCGTATTGGTCGAACTTGTGCACCAAGTCGCGGAGTTCCTTGTCGCTATACGACCAGTAGCGCGACCACCAGTAGCCGAAGGCATAGCGCGGTGGCAGCGGCACCTTGCCGGCAAACACGGTGAAGTCCTTCAGGGCTTGCTTGTAGTCGTGGCCGTAGCCCATGAAGTACCAGTCTTGGTTGCTGAGGCGCTCGCGTTCCTTCACCCAAGGCCAGTCGCTGTTGTCGAAGAGGAAGCTCTGCGAGTCGTCGATGAGCGTCCAGCCGTCGGTGGCCAAGAGGCCGTCCTCGATGGGCATGGCCTTGTGGTCTTTGCCGACCGAGGTCTCGCCGTCGAAGCTGTCCAAGGTGCGGTAGGTGCCTTTCAGGTTGTGTTCTTGCACCATGCCGGGTTTCCAAACGAAGCTTGGAGCGATGCCTTCCAACGAACTGATGCTCAGGTTGTCGGCACTGAAGGCGCCGCTGTCTTTCTTGTATTGCAATTTCAGTTTGGCAGTCGTGATTTCGATGGTCTTGCCGTCTTTGACCACATAATCCACTTCGGGATAGTCGCGGACGACGGCCACCTGCGAGGCGTTGTCGACGAAATGCCCGTCGGGGGCGTATTCCATTCGGATGGTGCCGTCGGTGATGACGGTGAAACGCACGGTGGCGTCTTGGTAGGCGATGTTTTTGCTCTGCGCCTTGATGCCGATGGTCAAAAGGACAAGCGTGGCGAGGGTGAGAAGTTTTTTCATGTGCAATGAGATTTTAATGATTGACGCAGCAAAAATAGGGAAAATCCGAAACAAAAAAAAGGCCGCCCCGAAGAGCAGCCTATTTTGTAGAGACGCAAAACCTTGCGTCTCGAAAGGATTTCGATTTTAGAAGTTGTAGTACAGGCCAAACGTAGGGGCGGCAGCGGCAAAGCCAAAGGTGAAGCCTTTGTCGCCATAGATGCTGGCGCCACCATTCAGAAGTTCAAATCCTTCCAAATTGTTGTAGCCAATGAAGCCCCAACGGAAAGCGGCAGTCCAGTGCTTGGTGGGCATCCAGGCGATACCGGGTTGCAAACCCACCCTGAAGCCTTCGCAATCTCTGAGACCGAAGTCGCCAGTCAAATCCAAGAAAAGACCGAACTTCTCGATGTTGCAGACGCTGTAGCGCAGATAGGGCGAAAGGGTGATGTAGTGGGCCGTTAAATCGGCTCCGGTAAGTTTCTCTTGCAAAAAGCCGTAATGGGCACCAACGGCGATGGTCAGCGGGGCACCCTTGAAACTGTAGCCGATTTCTGGGGCAATCTCAAATCTGTTCATTTCTTTGTTGAAAGCTCCATTGGTGGAACCACCAATCCAAAGTTGAGCGTTTGCGCTAAAGATGCCAACGAAGGCAAGAGCTAAGGTCAAAAATAATTTCTTCATTTTTTTGATGATTTTAAATTAAACATTTAGTGAATTGAATTCTGAATTTTAATGAACCGGCAGGGGATAATCAATTTCCGTGCCAGAAATGATTCCAGCTTTTGTAGAGACGCGCCGTGGCACGTCTCTACCACCGAAAAGGTTTTATTTCTCAATGAACGCGATGGTGTCACCTTTACTGACGCGTTTGCCTTGGTCTGCCGTGGCCTCCACGATCTTGCCGGGCCAGAGGGCGTAGACGGGTTCCAAGCCGAGATTGGTTTGGATGGCGCAGAGCAGGTCACCTTCTTTATATACGGTGCCGGGGGCGGGAGCAATCGACTTGTCGTCGAAGTCCACTTCCCACATTACCACGCCGCTCGCGGGAGCGATGACAGGCTCGGCGTTGGGATGACGCAAGGCGCGAAGGTCTGGAATCTTGGCCTCGCCGCCAGCCTTCTCGAACTTGGCCTTCATCTTGGCCTCCAACTCTTGGTTGAAGCGGCGCTTGGCCTCGCCCGACTTGTACTCGCGGTACTGCTTCTCGTGCATGGCAAATTCGAAGAGTTCTTCGTCGTCCTGGCCACGGTCCCACCCTTCTTTCTTCATCATCTCGATGAAGTGGGGCAGCTCGTTCGGGTAGTTGTCCTGCGGGTTGCCCTTGAAGAACTCGCGCTTTTGTTCCTTGGCCAAAGCGATGATGGCGGGGTCCAATTTGCCTGGCAGTTGGCCCGACTTGCCTAAGATCATGCCCCACATGGCGTCGTCGAGGTCACTGAAGTCGGGTTTGCCCATGCTGCGTCCGATGAGGTTCTTCAGGGCGATGTTCTTGGTGTATTGGCTGAAAGGCGTCACCAAAGGCGGGTTGCCGACCATGGGCCAGATGCGTTGCACTTCGTCGAAGAGTTCGACGAGCAGCTCGTCTTCGCTGAGTTCGGCCTTGCCTTGAGCCTTGTAGTTCATGTTGATGAGGGCATGGGCGCCTTTGAGGTCGGCCATGAGCGAGCCCATCATGCCACCGGGAAGGCCGCTGCCCAGCATCAATGAGTTGATGTAGCGGTTACGCGGGTCGATCCAGTAGCCGAGGAAGTCGTCGATGAACGATTGCGTCATGCTGCGGGCGGCCATGTAGGCCTTCATGTCGATGTCCTTCACGAGGAATCCGGCATCCTTCAGCATGGCTTGCACGCTGATGACGTCGGGGTGGACGGTGCCCCACGACAGCGGCTCCATGGCCACGTCGACGTAGTCGCAGCCGGCCTTGCACACCTCAAGCACCGAGGCCATTGAGAGGCCCGGCGTGGTGTGGCCGTGGTATTGCACCTTGATTTCGGGGTGTTGTTTCTTGATATGCTCTACGATGCGGCCCAAACTGACGGGGCGACCAACGCCGGCCATGTCCTTCAGGGCGATTTCCTTGGCGCCGGCTTCGATGAGTTGGTCGGCGATCTTCATGTAATACTCGGCGGTGTGCACCTGCGAGTGGGTGATGCTCATGGCGGCTTGCGAGATCATGCCAGCCTCGTTGGCCCATTTGATGGACGGGATGATGTTGCGCACGTCGTTCAGTCCGCAGAAGATGCGGGTGATGTCGACGCCTTGGGCTTTCTTCACCTTATACATGAGTTGGCGCACGTCGGCGGGCACGGGGTTCATCCTCAATGCGTTGAGGGCGCGGTCGAGCATGTGGCACTCGATGCCGCCCTTGTGCAATGCCGCCGTGAAGGCACGCACTGACGGGTTCGGGTTCTCGCCATAAAGCAGGTTGACCTGCTCGGCGGCGCCACCGTTGGTCTCCACGCGGTCGAAGCAACCCATGTCGATAATCAAGGGGGCAATTTGCTCTAATTGGTCCTTGCGTGGCACATATTTGCCTGACGACTGCCACATGTCGCGGTAAACTAAGCTGAATTTGACTTCTTTCTTGCTCATATCTTGTGTTTTTTATACCTTATTTATTTGGGGCTGCAAAGGTACGAATTTATTGGCAAATGGATTCAAAAACGATTTCATTATTTCCGATACAGACTTTTTCTCTGTTTTTTATCCATTTAAGCCTTTGTTTATTGACTTTTTTTGTAATTTTGCACCCCAAATCGAAAGCCAAGATTTGAATTGTAAGATATTGATAATCAGTTAAAATAATGAGTTTGAACATTTCAAAATTGAGAAACATCGGTATCGCAGCGCATATCGATGCAGGAAAGACTACGGTTTCGGAACGCATCCTGTTCTTCACGGGCGTCAACCGTAAGGTGGGTGAAACGCATGATGGACAAGCCACCATGGACTTTATGAAACAAGAGCAGGAGCGCGGCATCACCATCGCTTCGGCAGCCATCACCGCGCACTGGAACGGCTATCAAATCAACTTGATCGATACTCCCGGCCACGTCGACTTTACCGTCGAGGTGGAACGCTCGTTGCGCGTCATCGACGGCATGGTGGCAGTGTTTTGCGCCGTGGGTGGCGTGGAGCCGCAATCGGAGACGGTGTGGAACCAGGCCGACAAATACCGCGTGCCCCGCATCGCCTTTGTCAACAAGATGGACCGCACGGGTGCCGACTTCCAAGAGGTCGTCAACCAAATGCATAAGTATTTGGGCGCCAATGCAGTGCCGCTGCATCTGCCCATCGGTGTGGAGAACACCTTCGAAGGCATGGTCGACTTGGTGCAGATGAACTCTGTCCGCTTCGTCGAGAAGGAACGCATCGTGGGCCCCATCCCGGAAAACATGATGGAGCAGGCCAAGGAAGCCCGCCGCAACCTCATCGAGAAGGTGGCTGACCTTGACGACGAAATCGCCGAGCTTTACCTCGAAGACAAGGAAATCCCGACCGACAAGCTGATGGCCGCCATCCGCACGGCCACCATCAAACTGATGATGGTGCCGGTGCTCTGTGGCGCGGCCTATAAGAACAAAGGTATCCAGCTGCTTTTGGATGCCATCGTCGACTACCTGCCTTCGCCGAAGGACTTGGGTGCCGTCATCGCACACGACCCCGCCAACGAGGAGAAGACCTACCAGCGCAACCCCTCTGAGAATGAGCCTTTTTCGGCTTTGGCCTTCAAGCTCATCAACGACCCGTATGTGGGTCAGCAGACCTTCATCCGCATCTTCAGCGGCAAGCTGACCAACGGCATGAGCGTCTACAACACCAACAAGACCAAGAGCGAGCGCGTGGGCCGCATCTTCCGCATTAAGGCGAAGGAACGCGAGGAAATCACCGAAGCCAGCGCGGGCGAAATCGTGGCACTCGTGGGCATGAAATACACCAAGACGGGCGACACGCTCTGCGACGAAGACCAGCCTATCTTGCTGGAATCCATTAACATACCGCCTGCGGTCATCGAGATGAAGGTGAACCTCGACGACAAGAAGAACCGCAACAAACTCGGCGAGGCTCTGGCCAAGCTCTGCAACGAAGACCCGTCGTTCCGCGCCCACTTCGACGAGGAGACGGAGGAGACCATCATCGCGGGCATGGGCGAGCTGCATTTAGAAATCATCGTCGACCGCCTGAAGGAAGAGTTCAAGGTGCCGGTGACGGTGGGTGCGCCTTCGGTGTCATTCCGCGAGACCATCACTGCGCCGTTCGAGTGCAACTACAAATACGCCAAGCAGACCGGCGGCAAGGGCCAATTCGCCCACACCGTCATCCGCTTCGAGCCGAATCCGGGCAACGGCTTCGAGTTCGTCGACATCACCAAGGGCGGCGTCATCCCCAAGGAATACATCCCCTCGGTGCAGAAGGGTCTGGCTGCTGCCATGAACAAAGGCCCATTTGCGGGCTATCCCGTGGTGGACGTGAAGTGCGTCCTCGTCGACGGCAGCTCGCACCCCGTCGACTCCAGCGACATGGCCTTCCAGCTCTGCGCCCAGATGTGCTTCAAGCAGGCCTTCATGAAAGCCAGCCCTGTGCTGCTTGAGCCTGTGATGAAGGTGGAAATCAACACGCCTGATGATTATATTGGCAACGTGACCGGCGACCTCAACAAGCGTCGTGGCCGCATCGAGGCCATGCGTCGTTTCCGCAAGGGCTCGCAAAAGCTCGATGCTTTTGTCCCGTTGATGGAGATGTTCGGCTATGCCACCGCCTTGCGCAACCTCACCTCCGGCCGTGCCAACTACTCGATGGAGTTCCACCAGTACATGCCGACCCCGAAGGACCGTCAGGAAGAGATTGTGAAGGAACGGAATCAGAAAGAATAATCAAGTGCCGCTTTGCGTCACTGCGAGGAACGGAAGCAGTCCAGAGGCTTTTTCTGGGCTGCTTCGTTGTTTTGTTCGCAATGACATATAGCATACCAGTGTTTTGTATTTTATGTTTTGTTTATACGTTTTTTGATATTGGATTTATCGTTATGTTGTATTTTTGCAGAAAGATTTGCGACAAACAAAACAATCAATGACTATGTATACGAATTTCACAAGACTTTACTCATTGTCGAAAACCCTGCGTTTTGAATTGAAACCTATAGGGAAAACCAAGGAGAATATCGAGAAAAACGGCATTCTTAAACGCGACAACGAGCGTGCTGTTGCTTACAAAGCCGTTAAAAAGGTCATCGATGAGTACCATAAGGCATTCATCGAAATGATGCTGAATGATTTTGAATTGCAATATGAGATGTTGGAAGAATACAATCGTCTCTATCAAATTTCAAATTCCAGCGAGCCGAAAAAGAAAGAAAAATTGCAGAAAATCCAAGAGAACCTGCGCAAACAGATTTCGGATAGGTTTACCACGAGCGAACAGTACAAAAGGCTTTTCGGCCAAGAATTGATTAAGGAAGATTTGTCAGAATTTGTAAATACATCACAATTTGAGCACTATATCCGTACACAAAAAGGCAACGATTTATCCGATGAGGAAGTGCGTCAAATTCAAAAGCGTACATTGGAAGACATCGACCAATTCAAAGACTTCACGACTTATTTCAGTGGTTTCCATCAGAACCGAAAAAATATGTACGTTGCCGATGACAAGGCTACTGCCATTGCGCATAGGGTTGTTATGGAAAACCTGCCAAAGTTTATCGACAATATGAATACTTTTGCAGAAATTGCCGAAAGCGATGTGGCTGGGCATTTTGCCGATTTATACAAGGAAATGGAAGCCTATCTGAATGTCAATGACATACAAGAAATGTTCCAGTTGGATTATTTTTCAATGGTGCTGACCCAAAAACAGATTGATGTATACAACGCCATCATTGGAGGAAAAACATTGGATGATGGGACTAAAATTAAGGGCTTGAACGAGTACGTGAATCTCTACAACCAACAGCAAACGAGAAAAGAAGATAGGCTACCAAAGCTCAAACCCCTATTCAAGCAAATTTTGAGTGAGCGCAATGCCATTTCGTGGCTGCCCGAAGAGTTCGAGAACGACAACGAAATGCTGCAAAGCATTGAAAAGTGCTATCAGGACTTGAACGCTCAGGTTTTCGGGCCATTGAAAGACTTGCTTAAAAACATCAAGGATTCCGACCTTGAACACATCTATCTGCCTAACGATTTGCAACTGACCGACATTTCTCAAAAACATTTTGGAAGTTGGGCGGTAATCAACAAAGCCGTTGAGGAGGACTTGAAAACGGCAAATCCTCAAAAGAATAGAGAAAGCGGAGAAAAATACGAAGAGCGAATTGCCAAATTGCTGAAGAACACCGATAGCTATTCCATCGGCTACATCAATGGACTGCTGAAAGATAGAATTGAAGATTTCGAACCGCTCGAAGTGTACTTTTCCAACATTGGTGCCGAAGACGATGGTAAACAGCAGAAACTGAACCATTTTTCCCGAATCGAAAACGCCTACACCGAGGCAAAATCCCTGCTGACGGCTGAATATCCCGACGACAAGAGACTATCGCAGGACAAGGGCAACGTGGAGAAAATCAAGAACCTGCTCGATGCCATCAAGGATTTGCAGCATTTTGTGAAACCATTGTTGGGTAGCGGCTCGGAGAGTGACAAGGACAGCCAATTCTACGGCGAATTTACTTCTCTTTGGGAAACGCTCGACCAAATCACACCGCTATACAATATGGTGCGTAATAGGATGACGCAGAAACCTTATTCCATTGAAAAAGTCAAATTGAACTTTGACAACTCAACTTTACTGTCAGGATGGGATTTGAACAAAGAAACAGACAACACCTGTACTCTCTTGCGAAAAGGCGGCAACTATTACCTTGCCATCATTGACAAGCGGAACAACAAGGTTTTAAAGCCTGAAAATTTGGTATCCAGTGGTGATTGTTTCGAGAAAATGGAGTACAAACAAATCGCATTACCAATGGGGGTTGGTGCTTTTGTGCGAAAATGTTATGGTACGGCCCAGAATTATGGATGGCGTTGCCCTAAGAATTGTCTAAACAAAGAGGGGAAAATTATAATAAAGGATGCCGAGGCACAACCTAATCTTATCGATATTATTGATTGCTATAAGGATTTCTTTGAAAAATACGAAAAAGACGGCTTCAAATACAAAGACTTTAGGTTCAAGTTTTCGGAGAGTAGTAAATATGAAAGATTAAGTGATTTCTTTGGCGATGTTGAATCTCAAGGCTATATCATAAGGTTTAAGAATGTTTCAGTCGATTACATCAATCAGTTGGTCGAAGAAGGTAAAATCTACCTCTTCCAAATATACAACAAGGACTTTTCGCCATACAGCAAGGGTACGCCCAATATGCACACGCTCTATTGGAAAATGCTGTTCGATGAAAAAAATTTGGCCGATGTGGTTTACAAGTTGAATGGCGAAGCAGAGGTGTTTTTCCGCAAGAGCAGTGTCAAGGAAAATCGTCCTACTCACCCTGCCAATAAGCCCATCGCCAACAAAAACAAGCAAAACGAGAAGAAGGAAAGCACCTTCGCCTACGACTTGATTAAAGACCGTCGCTATACTGTCGACAAATTCCAATTCCACGTGCCCATCACAATGAATTTCAAAGCGAAAGGGATGAACGACATTAATCTGCTGGTCAACCAATGCCTGAAAGAATCAGTTGAAACCCACATCATCGGTATCGACCGTGGCGAAAGACATTTGCTTTATCTGTCGCTGATTGACTTGCAAGGCAACATCGTGGAGCAGTATTCGCTCAATGAAATCGTGAACGAATACAACGGAAACATCTATCGCACCAACTATCACGACTTGCTCGACGCAAAAGAAAAACAACGTGACGAAGCCCGCTCCAGTTGGCAGACCATCGAGAACATCAAGGAACTGAAAGAGGGCTATATGAGCCAGGTGATTCACAAGATTGCCCAATTGATGCTGAAATACAACGCCATTGTGGTGCTCGAAGACTTGAATTTCGGTTTTATGCGCGGACGGCAAAAAGTCGAAAAGCAAGTCTATCAGAAATTTGAGAAAATGCTGATTGACAAGCTGAACTACCTGGTGGACAAGAAACGCGCGACCAATGAACTTGGAGGCGTGCTCAACGCACTGCAACTGACCAACAAGTTCGAGAGTTTCCAGAAACTCGGCAAGCAAAGCGGTTTCTTATTTTACATTCCTGCGTGGAACACCAGCAAGATGGACCCCACCACAGGTTTCGTGAACCTGCTCGACACACGCTACGAGAATATGGAGAAGGCCAAGGCATTCTTTGGCAAGTTCGACAGCATCCGCTACAACCCTCAACAAGACTGGTTCGAGTTTGCATTCGACTACAACAGTTTCCACAACAAGGCGGAAGGCACAAGAACCCAATGGACGCTTTGCACCTATGGTACTCGCATCGAAACCAAGCGCGACGCTGCACAGAATAACAATTTCGTGAGCACAGAGGTGGATTTGACACAAAAATTCAAAGAGTTGTTCACAGAGCATCAAATCGACATCAACGGCAACCTCAAAGATCAGATTTGCAGCCAGACTGATGTCGCATTCTTTAAATCACTACTGAATCTGCTGCGTCTGACACTGCAAATGCGCAACAGCATCACGGGCACGGAAACCGACTACCTGATTTCGCCCGTCCAGAATGCCAAAGGTGAGTTTTATGACAGCCGCAAATGCGGAAAGAACCTGCCGGAAAACGCCGATGCCAATGGTGCCTATAACATAGCCCGTAAAGGATTGTGGGTGATCGAGCAGATTAAGCAGGCCGATGACCTATCAAACATCAAATTGGCCATCACTAACAAGGAGTGGCTGTGGTTTGCACAACGATTGAAATGACCCAATAGAAACGAAAAAATGGTTGTCTGGTATGGTTGAATCCAAGTTCGATATTGTTTTTTCTTCCGATTTGTTGGGTTATTTCATTGAAAAACTGTAATTTTGCAGCCGTATCGTGTTTAGATATACAGAATTTCTACTATTGTAGATGAGCGAAGCTCTGAAAGGAAAAAGCCTCCTCGTGTTTAGATATACAGAATTTCTACTATTGTAGATCTTGTTGTTCAGCATCGCCTTCGAGGCCAGCGTGTTTAGATATACAGAATTTCTACTATTGTAGATTTCTTGAACTGTTGCCCTTTGCTTGCCGTTCGTGTTTAGATATACAGAATTTCTACTATTGTAGATCGTCGCGGCAAGAAGGAGGTTCTCAAAGCCCGTGTTTAGATATACAGAATTTCTACTATTGTAGATCTGAAGTTGGTGCATTCGAGCGAAGCCCACCGTGTTTAGATATACAGAATTTCTACTATTGTAGATACCGCTGCAAGTGTTTGCCTACTACGAGCCCGTGTTTAGATATACAGAATTTCTACTATTGTAGATACATCGACAACAGCGACCTTTACCTGTCGTCGTGTTTAGATATACAGAATTTCTACTATTGTAGATTAGCAGTTGGATTTTGACGGGACATGGCCCCGTGTTTAGATATACAGAATTTCTACTATTGTAGATGTTGCAGATGGCAATCACATCGTTGTGGAGCGTGTTTAGATATACAGAATTTCTACTATTGTAGTTATTGATTCATTTTGCCCGCCAAGTTTAGACTTGTCAATTTTTTACTATAATGGTTTCTGGGCTGCTTTGTCGTTTTTCCACGCAAAACGTATCAACAAGTTTAGATTTCACTTTTAGTGTTACATATTTTATGTAACATATTTTGTGTAATTTCGTTGTTTTTTGGGCGGTTTTTTCGAAAAACGCCCATTTTTCATAGGGACAAAATTTTGTCCATGCCAAAATTACGTCATTGATTTCCAATGAAATAAATTTGGACAATCGAAAAACACATGGACAAAATCCGGAGGCTCCCCAATAACCTCTTGACAAGCGTTTTTTCTGTATACTTTTGCATCGACGGACATGCTTGGCGTCACTGCGAGGAACGAAGCAGTCTAGACATGAAGTTTACCGCTCTAGATTGCTTCGTCGTTCCTCCTCGCAATGACGCGAAGCGGCAGAGAAGTCCCGAGTCAAAAATAAACGCCTATGAAAGCAACAAGAAAATCCCTAATTCTAACGACCCTCGCCCTCGGCGTGGCCCTCGCAGCGTGCGACTCGCCCGCCAAGCGGCAGCAGCAGGCGCGCACCTTATATAAAGAAGGTGTAGAGCTGCGCGAGCAACGCCTCTCGGAGGAGGCCGCCGAGCACTTCCTGCAAGCCCTGCAGCTGATGCAAGGCTGCGAGCCAACCACTGAGAACCTTCAACTCGAAGGCAACCTCAAGAACAACCTCGGCGCGATGTACAACAAACACGGCCTCTTCGACGATGCCCTCACGATGCACCGCGAAGCCATCGCCGTCTTCAAGCAGGTGGGCGACACCGTCGGCCTGATGACCGCCTACCGCAACAGCGGCCGCGTGGCGAAAATGCTTGAACAGTATGCTCAAGCCAAGCAGTTCTACGACACGGCCTTCAGCATCGCCACCCTCAGGAACGACGAGGCCATGATCAACGACCTCAACCTCGAACTGGGCCGCGACTACTACCTGTCCGTGGGCAACTATCCCAAGGCCATCGACTGCGTGACCCGTGCCATGCAAGGCGGACTGGAAGGCAACGACCTCGACATCGCCAACATGACGCTCGGCGTGCTCTATTACTACACCGACGATTACGCCACGGCGAAGACCCACCTCGAAGCCGCCCTCCGCAGCGAGAGGGCAGGGCTGAAGCAGTCGGTCTACCAGACGCTCTATGCCATCGCCTACAACGAGGGCAACCTCGCGCAGGCCATGGAATACCAAGACCTGTTCACCGAGTGCATGATGCAGGCCGACAAGGAACACGCCTCCGACAACCTGCAACGCCTCAAGGCCGAATACGAACTGAAGGCCCAAAAGAGCGAGATGGAGAGCCTGCTACGCAACCGCAGCCTCAAGCTCTGGCTCATCATTGCCGTGGCGGTGATTGCCTTGCTCGTCATTGTGCTGATTGTGAGGAAGAAAGTGGCCGACCACAAGATTGCCGTTGAGCAGTTCCGAAGCCAGGTGGAACGCGACCAAAACCGCATCCACGAGCTGGTGAGCGACATGGAGAACCTCATCCGCACCAACGACGACCTGCGCCGCGACCAGCAGACGCTCTCGCAAAAGGAGCTGCTGATGACCAACAAGATCCTTTCGCGCAACAAGGTCTTCGCCACCGCGCAGGCCCTCAGTGAGCAGATGACCGCCGACACGATGAACTTTGCCATCGGCGACGACGACTGGGCCGACTTCATCAGCCTCACCGACTTGGTGTACGACGGCTTCTCGCAGCGCCTGCTCTCGCTCTATCCCAAACTCGGCAAGTGGGACGTGCGCATCTGTTGCCTCTCCAAGAACGGATTCTCCAACTCGGTGATTTCCATCCTCTTGGACACCCAAACCGAGTCGTACTACAAACGCAAGACCCGCATCAAACAGATGAAGATGGACCTTGTGGACGACACGCGGAGCTTTGAGGAAATCGTGAATGCAGTATAAGCTATTAGCAATAAGCTGTTAGCTATTAGCCAGCCTCGGTTTCAACGGCCTGTTGCAGGGCTGGCTGCTAACAGCTAAAGGCTAAAAGCTAACAGCCAAATAAAATAGAAATCAAATAATTAACAATCAAATAATTAGATCTATGAAAAAGTTAGTATCAATCATCACGGCCATTGTTGCCTTCAATTTAAGCGTTATCGCACAAGCCAATTTCGACTTCTCGGCAGCTTGCGAGTCGGGGCAGACGCTTTACTACAGAATTACCGATGCCGACGCCCACGAGGTGGCTCTGGTGCCTCCAACAAGTGGCGGCTGGGGTAGTTATCCTCGTCCAAACGGTGAAATCGCTTTCCCTGAAACAGTTGAGCACGAAGGTGTTACCTACGACCTTGTGGCTATTGCCGACAGCACTTTCTATAATTGTAGAGGCATCACGGGTAGCCTTGTCTTGCCCGACAACATCCGCACTATCGGTGCGCTCGCTTTCTATGGCTGCTCTGGCGTGACGGGAACGCTTACCCTTCCCCAAAACCTGCAAGAGATGGGCGTGGGCGCTTTTTGGTGGCTTGAGTACCTGACGGGACCCATTACGATTCCCGAGGGTGTTACAAGAATCGAGGAATTGACTTTCTTCGCCAACCGTCGCATCACGAGCTACGAGATCCCAGCTTCGGTGACCTACATTGCCCAACGCGGCTTGGGCAGTGGCTTCGGATTGGAGACCATACACGTCGACGAAGCCAATCCCAATTATTATGTGGAGGGCAATGCCTTGATTGAGCGAGAGTCGAAAATCTTGCTTCTGGGAACAAAAAACACGGTCATCCCTGATGATGTGGTGGAAATTGGAGTGGCGGCTTTTCATTTTGCAGCTTGGGCGCAAGAGTCGCAACCTCTTGTCATCCCGAATTCGGTCAAGCGAATCGATGACGCAGCTTTCCACGTTTCTAGTTTCCCTTCCATCACATTGCCGGATTCGTTAATCTATATTGGTGACAATGCTTTGGTTTATAACACTTTGGCTACATCTGACCTTCCTCAAACGATAACCCATATTGGCGATGGAGCTTTTATGGACTGTGAATTCGTTGCCGGTGGCGTGTCCATTCCTGAAGGTATCGATACCATTGCCTCCAAAACTTTTAATAATAGCCATATTACGAGCGTTTCCATACCGGCCTCTGTCGTGTATATAGGCGAGGAAGCCTTCAAAGACTGCGAGGAGCTACAAAGCATCACTTGCCTTGGAAGCATTCCGCCCGATTTGCACAGCTCGGCTTTCCAAAATGTCGACAAAAGCATCCCGGTTTACATTCCTTATGGGAGTTACGATTATTATCACAATAGCCTTTATTGGCAGGAGTTCACCAATTTCATCGAAATGACGGAAGGGCCGGCCTTGAATACGGAATGGTACTACGAAATCCAAAATGAAAACGGCAGTATTACTTACCAACATCTGGAATGCGTTGCCGACACCGTCATCAACCATAAGGAAGTGACGGTCGTCATCCGCACCAACACCTTGTACGATAAGAGCGAATCTACCGAAGTGACCCGAGAATATGTTTTTGAAGCGAACGATGTGGTGTATTGGTGGAACAAGGATTTGCAGGAATTCACGGTGCTGTATGACTTTGGCGCAGAGGAAGGCGATGAGTGGGAAGTCGGTATGGGTGAGCAAAGCATCACCTTGCACGTGGATGCCGTGATCCAATTCGAGTATTACGGAATCCCTTATCGATCACTGACGGTGAGCGACGAGGCCAACTTGTTCAGCGGTACAATCGTCTGTGGCGTGGGACATACGACAAGTTTCTTCCCGGAAAGATTGATCCAGAAAGACAATAGTTATCAAGTAGAGGGCATCCGCTGCTGTTGGAAGAATGATGAACTGGTTTTCAAAATGGGCGACAGCGACTGTGATGCTATCTACAATGAATTACACGGCATCGAGGAAGACGGCCCTTCAACGGGTTCAGAGGCCTTAACCATCTATCCCAACCCGACCAACGGCGTTCTCTTTGTAGAGACGCGCCATGGCACGTCTCTACCGACCCAGACCTATCGCATCACCAACCTGATGGGCCAAACCTTGATGACCGGCCAAATCACCTCCGAAACCGAACAAATCAACGTGTCCGGCCTGCCCGATGGGATGTATTTCATCACCGTGGGCGGCACGACGCGGAAATTTGTGGTGCATTAATCGCGGTCCTGTAGGGCCGTCGTATTACGGTAGCCGCCGGCTCGCATTCGGCCCGAATGCAACAAGACGCGGCTGCCACGGTGTGACAGCCCTACAGACCGAAACGAATAGATAAATAACAATCAAAAACATACGACAATGAAAAAACTAGTTTTAACCTTAGCAATCCTGCTCGCCTTCGCGTTCAATGGCATGGCGCAGCAAGGTAGTTTCGCTCCCCAAGGTGCGGAGTGGTATTTCCATGTGTTGTCTCAAGGACCGATCACTGAACCTCCTTTCCATTACATTCAATATATGGTGACAGGGGAGGAAGAAGTGCAAGGACACACCTGTAGCGTTATCAACGGTTATGAATATGTTTATGAGGAAGACGGTGTTGTTTATTGGTACAATCCGACCGATGAAGTGTTTACGGTGTTGTATGATTTCAACGCCGAGGCAGGTGAGTCTTGGTATTGCGAAGTGGCAGATTATATGTGTCAAATTACGGTCGATAGTGTCGGAAGCGTTACTTGGGACGGCCATACCTACCGTACCCAATATGTGACAGGTGTTATTGATGATTATTGGACAATTCTTGATGGACGCATCATTGAGGGAATCGGATATGAAAAGGGCCTGTTCCCTGAAGCGATCATTGACGGCCAGGAATATGAATACATGAGATGCTATCTCGTTGATGGCGAGATGCTTTATCACGAAGGTGATTATGATTGTGATTATGTCCCCCAAACGGGTAGCCCATGCTGGAATGGCTCGGTGGCCGAGGCCTACGATGGCGGCGACGGCACGGAAGGAAACCCTTACCAGATTGCCACGCCTCAACAACTTGCTTTGCTTGCCCAGCAGACCAACACTGGCTCGGGCGGCGACGCGCATTACATCCTCACGGACGACATCTGCCTCAATGTGGAGAACGACTCCATCGATTGGCCAGTGATTGGAAAGGAAACCTCACAAAACCTGCCGATTTATTTCACGGGTGTCTTCGACGGCAACGGACATACCATCGAAAGGATGATTATTCGTGAAAACCATGTGGATGCGGGCTTGTTTGGCCATACCCGTGGAGCCGTCATCAAGAACCTTCGCGTTGTGGATGCCTCCATTCAAGTCGGCAGCGATGTCGGTATCATTGTGGGACAAGCCTACAATACCAGCATCATCAATTGCACTGTACAGAATAGCTCTATCATCAATGAGCACAATTCTAATAATTATGTCGGTGGCATTGTGGGCGGCTATTATCCGACGGACAATGCCTCGGATACGGTTTATATCAAGGATTGTGTGAGCGAGGTGAGTTTTTTGAATCCCGAAAGGTTTTTCATTGCTGGCGGCATTGTGGGTCGTTGCATGACGATGAGTGTGGATGGCGGTTATGCGGTCATCGAGAACTGCGAGAACCGTTCCGATGTGAGAGGTTATGATTATGTAGGCGGTATCATGGGAAGTGCCGACAATTCGCACAATGGTGAGAGTTTGGCTTTGATTATCAAAGGATGCAGAAACTATGGAAACATCTCTTCAACCATATTTTGCGGCGGCATTGTCGGGCATAGCTGGGGTGTTCAGATGATAGACTGCCTCAACATGGGCGAGGTGGTTGCGAGGGATGTCAACTCGAATGTACTCGTTGGGGGACTGTCCGCCTTGTTGAAAGAAAGTGTCATGGTGGAATGTGTCAACAAGGGCAATGTAATATCCGAATCGAACTTTGGCTCGCAAATCGGCGGCTTGGTAGGATACAATGATGAGTCTGTGATAGCCAATTCCTATAACCTTGGTACGGTCGCAGCGCCTAATGGTGCGCCAGCTAATGCCACCGTAACCGTCGGCGGAGTTGTGGGCGGTTCAACGGGACGTATCTTTAACGTCTATAACGCGGGTGCGCTCACTGTTCCCGAAACACCGTCGGGTGCTGAAACGGAGGGCTATGGACACATCCTTGGTAAGGGCGACGTTGCAGAGCATTACTTGAACTGCTACTGGCTTGAGCAGGACACCCTGCCCGCTTGCGGTAATATGGAGTTGCCTGGCTCGTCATCGTTCCATCCGACAAGCTATTTCTTTGAATGGGAGCTTACAGAACCGCAATATGGTCATTATGACCTATTAGAGGTATTGAACTTTGGTGCGGAAGTCGTGCTTGACTCGGTGCCCAGTTATCCCTATCTGGCTACTTGGAGTGCTGACTTGGCAAACATCAACCAAGGTTTCCCCATATTGTATTCGGAACCCGAGCTTCCTGACACCATCCAATCGGGCGACTTGCTGTATTCGATCATCAGCATGGACCCGCCTTGTATGCGCGTGATTGGTCATGTGGACGGCGAAAATGCCCAAGGTGAAATTGTCATTCCGGAAACGGTGGAATACGAAGGGGATACATACGTTGTGACGGAGGTTGGCGAGCGTGCCTTTAACTATTGCAGAAGCATTGTCTCTATTGATGTAGCCAATACGGTGACCCGAATAGGTTCTCGTGCTTTTTATGATTGCGATAATCTCCAATCCATACATTTGCCCGATTCTCTTGAAGCGGTTTCTTCCGAAATGTTTTTCGGTTGCTTCTCTTTGACCGAGGTCACCCTACCTTCCACCGTCACAGAAATCGGTGAAGGAGCTTTCAGCAGCTGTAGGGCAATAAATGAAATCGTGTTGCCCGAAAGTGTGTCAGTCATACGCAATGAGGCCTTTAGTTCATGTGTGCAATTGCATTCCATAACATTCCCTGAAACTATGATATCAATTGGGCGGATGGCGTTTTTCAATTGCGGTAATTTAACGGAGGCCTTGCTTCCTCAGGGATTGACCACCATTTCAGAATTACTGTTTTTGAGCTGCGGTAGCTTGGAGAACGTTGTCATTCCTGAATCTGTGACTTCCATCGAGATGGGGGCTTTTCAATACTGTGAGAGCTTGAATGCAATTGTGGTTCCTAATGGCGTGGAATCCATCGGAAGATCTGCCTTTGAGGGTTGCAGAAGTTTGAGCCTTGTTGAGTTGGGATCGTCTGTTTCGTATCTTGCTGAAGCAGTGTTTTTGATTCATAGCTTGGAAGTCAGGCTCAACTTCGTCTGTCATAATCCAGTTCCGGCGCAATGCGAACATAACACTTTCCCGCAAGATGCAGAGCAGCAGGGCGTTATTATGGTTCCGTGTGAAACTGGCGAGGCCTATCGTGAGGCTTGGGGCGAGTATTGGCAGAACGGTACTATCGAGGAAGACTGCGGCAGCGGTTTGGTGGAATTCCACGGCTCCGAATGGTACTACGAAATCCAAAACGAGAACGGAAGCATCACCTACCAGCATCTCGAATATGTGGCCGACACGACCATCAACCATAAGGATGTGACGATTATCATTCGCACCAATACGCTCTATGATAAGGCTGAACATTCGGAAGTAACGCGCGAATATGTTTATGAGGAAGACGGTGTGGTCTATTGGTGGAACAAGGATTTGCAAGATTTTACCGTGCTTTATAACCTTGATGCCCAGCCCGGCGACAGTTGGGTCATCAAGGTCGGCACGGAACAAATCACGATGCAGGTGGACGCGGTGGATATGTATTACTATGAAGGCAGGCTGTTCAGGATGCTGCAAGTGAGCGACGAAAACGATGTGTTCAGCGGCACCATCGTGTGTGGCATCGGCCACCTGACCAGTTTCTTCCCCGAGCGACTTATGACGCGCGGCGATGGTTATGGTGTGATTGGCTTGCGTTGCTATTGGAATTATGGCAATCTGCTTTTCACGGGCATCCTTCGCGATGATTGTGATGCCATCTATGTCAATCTTCACAATGGCTTGGACGAACCGTCAGAAAATGGTTTTGCCCTCTATCCCAACCCGACCAATGGCGTTCTCTTTGTAGAGACGCGCCATGGCACGTCTCTACCGACCCAGACCTACCGCATCACCAACCTGATGGGCCAAACCCTAATGACCGGCCAAATCACCTCCGAAACCGAACAAATCGACGTGTCCGGCCTGCCCGATGGGATGTATTTCATCACCGTGGGCGGCACGACGCGGAAATTTGTGGTGCGTTAAACGCGGTCCTGTAGGGCTGTCGTATTACGGCAGCCGCGCATGGTAAACCCAAGGCGGCTGCCACGGTGTGACAGCCCTACAGACCGAAACGGAAAAACAGATTGATAAACAATTAAAAATCAGATAAAATGAAGAAGACATTATTTGCGAGCCTCTTTCTGCTTATGATAGCCCTCGACGGTGTGGCTCAGCAATGGGAAATTGACATTTTGGACAAGTCGAACCAAAGTCCTTATACCATCATCGACGCTGGTACGATGGATGCCAATGGCAATGCCGTGCTGATTGGTCGACAAGGCCGTTACAAGGATTCGAAGACCTTGTTAATCAAAGTGTTTCCTGATGGAAGCCACGCAGAACGCATTTGCGATGAACTCCCCAACACCTTGAAAATGTGCGATGTGGTGCAATTGGAAAACGGCAACTTTTTCACCGTGGGAACCCAATGGCAGGACACACTCAACCCGCTTTCGCTTGGCGGGCAGCGGCTTTGGGCCATCGTCTTCGATCCTTACCTCGCGGTTGTCGAAGCCAAGCTTTACGTTCAGGACACGGTGAGCTATTACATCGAGCCTAACCTGTTCCTCGACGACGATGGCACGGTGGTGGCTTGCGGGGCGTTTCGCACACGGCGCTCCACGGGCAATTCGTGGCGGCAATACCCTTATCTATACCGGTTCAATTCCAATGCCGATACTTTGGCTTGCCGTTATGTGATGCCGGGCGAAACTGATTTCGCACATCCTGAGTTTCCTCTACATTCGTTCTATTGCAACAGGATTATGAAGCAGCCTACGGGCAATGGTTACGCTTTCCTTTGCAATGGACCGTTTGGCGGCTTGGGGATGGCTTGTTATGATGCTGGTTTCCAGTACCAAAACTCGTTTCGGTTTATGCTGCAAATGCCGCAATGCCCCGAAGTGTTTGCCCTTGGCGACGAGGGCTATGCCGATTGGCTGACCGACAACCAACTGCTGTTTTTCGGGACACGCAGCAGCAACAGCGCGATCAACTCATTCCATCTCTGTCTTGCCCATCTCGAAACCAACGGCACCGTAAGTCGCTATGAAGAAGGCTTTTGCCATCAGACCGTGCCTTATCGCGACGAGATTACCTCGAAGGGCAAGAGTATGGCCGTCGTCAACGACTCCACCATTTTTGGCTCTTTTATGACGGAGACGTATCCATCTGGCGAATTACAATTGTCGGCGGGCATTTGCCTTTTCGACAGAAATTTGGAGGTTTTGGGCGACATCGAATTTGACGCACCGGAATACCAGAATTTCTATTCCCGATTTGTTTTGCCCGTCGGTGATGATGGCTGTTTGTTGGTCTTGTCGGGAGGCAGTGCGATGGGTTTATGGTATAACGAATGCAAAGGCAAGATAATCAAGTTGTTGCGCGAAGATTTTAATCCCATTCCTACCGAGGTCAACGAGATGCTTGTGGACGAGACACAATTTACCTTCCATCCCAACCCGACCAACGGCGTCCTCTTTGTAGAGACGCGCCATGGCGCGTCTCTACCGACCCAGACCTACCGCATCACCAACCTGATGGGCCAAACCCTAATGACGGGCCAAATCACCTCCGAAACCGAACAAATCAACGTGTCCGACCTGCCCGATGGGATGTATTTCATCACCGTGGGCGGCACGACGCGGAAATTTGTGGTGCGTTAATCGTGGTCTTGTAGGGCTGTCACACCGTGGCAGCCGCCTGTGCAGCCATGACAACTGACGGCTGCCGTGGTACGACAGCCCTACAGACCGAAACGGAAAAACAGATTGATAAACAATTAAAAATCAGATAAAATGAAGAAATTGAATTTGTTATGGGCTGTCTTGCTGCTGCTTACGGCTTGCGGCAAGGATCCGTTGCCCACCGATGTCGTCGCAACCAACTCGCGCGACAACGATGGAAGCACTTATATCCAAGTGGCCTACGGCGACGGCACCGAGCAGTATTTCAAGGTGCTTTCCGAAAACACCGCTGAGGTGGTAGGCGTCACGGAATACTTCGGCGGCATTGAGCCTCCCATTGACTTTGGCGGCACGGAAGTGGTCATCCCTTCCGAAATCTCCCACGACGGACAAACCTATACCATTGTGGGCATCGGTAGCTATGCGTTCTATGACCGTCAAGAGTTGCGCTCGGTGGAGATTCCCGGCACCGTGCAATATGTGGGTGCTCGCGCTTTCGACTTCTGCCTCAAACTCAAGACCATCAAACTGCTTGACGGCGTGAATCGAATCGGTAAAATGGCTTTCAGGAGTTGCGTTGAACTGACCACCGTGGAATTAGGCTCAGGACTTACGGGCCTCTACTACGATGCTTTCGATGATTGTCGAGGACTTGCCACATTGGTTTGCCATGCGCCAACCCCTCCGGAAATCCTCGTTGATGTGCCAAATCCAAGTTTTTTATGGAATTGTCCCATCAACGAAATCAAGGTCCCTGCCGAGAGCGTGGAGGCTTACAAAACGGGCTACCTTTGGAACGAATTATCGGATAGGATTGTGGCTTTGTAACCAATTGATTGTCAACTCAAAATTTAAATGTTATGAAAACTATTGCAAAATCAGTGTTCTTGCTCTTGGTCGTGGTTTCTTTCGCGTCCTGCAAGAAAGACCCGCTTTACCTGTTTGACCCCGCACAGAATGAGATGGTCTTTGGTACCTACAAACAAGAGATGAATGTGGCTTACGCTGAATACGAAGACTATTTCAACATTAGTGCAGAATCCAAAGGTGGATTTATCACCCCGACGTTTATCTTCCGTTTTCGGAATGTTCCTTACGAAGTGGTGGGCCAAACCATCCGTTTGGACGAAAAGTCGGATTATACCTTGTCGTTTGAGCTTTTGGGCGAGGTGTCGTGGTTCACTTCCCCGGAGAAGGTCTGTGGCAAGATTTGGAATTGGGATGATCAGCTTGAACAAGACGTGGCTACCGACTATCCCGACAAATCGCCGTTCAGCAGCGGCTGGATAAAATTTGAGGAGGACGAAACGGGTCTCACCTTCACTCTTCACGGCGTGATGAGAAACGGCTACACCCTACGGACGAAGCTGTTTTTCCCAGCGGAGGAGGAATAATCGACGGATTGATTTCCAAAAAACGCCCGAGAAGCGATTCTTGGGCGTTTTTTATGTTTGTTACAAATCAACGACCTCCCAATAGCCTCCTTTGTCGGGACCGATGCGGCGAAGCAACCCTTCTCGCTTTAGATGGGCAAGTTGCTTCTCAACACCTTTGGGTGAGATGCCCATTGCTTGTGCCAAACCTGCTGTGGTGAGTTTGGGGTTCTCACGTAACAACTCAAGGATTTTCTCCCTACTGTTTTTGTTTTTCTCCCTACTATTTAAGATTTTTCTCCCCACTTCATTTTGCGAATCAACAAAGGATTGGATGTCTTGCTGAAGGTTTTTTCTTAGTGTGTTGAACATGAAATTCCTGAAAATCTGTAAGTTTTCTTCTCTTCGAGTGTTGATAAGCGCTTGAATGTATTCAGATTTATCCTCTTTCAGGATTTTTGTGGGTATTAGACCGTATTCAAATTGAAGATGATTCATGAGCAGTCGGGCCATTCTGCCGTTGCCATCCACCCATGGATGGATAGTCACCAATGAATAATGAGCATCAAAACTGAGTTCGTATTGGCTTTTTTTGTCTCCGTTGTTGATGTTTTTTCGCTTGTCATTCAGATTGTTGCAGAAATGCTGTAATCGATCGGGTACCTTGTGGAAATCCATATACGATGCGCCTCCGATACCAGCACTAACATTCACCAATCTTATGTCTCCGTTGGCGGATGAGAATTCACCCAAAGCGGTTTTATAAGTGCTGCCCGTGCTTTTCATCACCAAGGAAGCCATCTTTTTTAGCCATTCTGTCGTTATTTCAATATGGGCTTTTGCCATTGAAATACTGGCTTCGTAAGCCGCCTTCAAGTCTAAGTTCATCAAATACTCATTGATGTTTTTGCCTTTGGAAGTTAAACCTTCATCAAACAAGAGTTGGTTCTCCACCTCAGTGATGGTTGAGCCTTCAATGGCGGTCGAGTGTGTGATAAGTGAGTATAAGTAGAACTTGTCGTAGTCTACTTGTTGCCCAATGCCCAAGGTTTCGTAGGTCTGTATCAGTTTTTCTATTTCTCCCCAGATGCTCATATTGTGGTTTTTGCCGCAAAGATACAACTTTTCTCCCTACCAATATATTTTCTCCCTACTTTTTTAGTGTTCTTTGTTCGCGAACAGAGAACACTTAGTTGCAATCACTTGAAATATAACAAAATAAATAAGGCTGCCGCAATCCCGCGACAGCCTTAATGCTTTTGTTTGTAAAGACGTTGCGCGCAACGTCTCTACAGGTTGGGTTACTTAAACGCGTTCTCACTCAATCCCTTGCCGCTCAAGGCCAAGTCCTTCATGTAGCCAGGCACCTCCTTGCCGAGGTACTTGTCCACATACAGCTTGGCGAGGTATTGGCCGAGCATGAAGCCGTGGCCACGCAAGCCGGTGAGGATACCGACCTCCGGGTCGACGATGTAACGCGGCTCGGTGTAACGACCTGCCCAGCAAGCCAAGAAGCTCACCTCGCCCAAGTTGGGGATCCACTCGGCGAAGACCTCGGAGACGATCTCCAAGAACTCCTTGCTGTTGTACTTGATGTTCTGCCGTGCCTCGTAAGCGTCGGTGTCGGGACTGGCGCAGCCGATGATTTGTCCGGTGTGGGCCCACTGCTGTCCGTAGACGGCGCTGAAGCCCTTGTAGTGACGGCGGTCGATGATCATGTCGAGCGGACCGCCATTGGGTCCCATCATGGGCAAACGGCGCGTGATGAAGGCTTGGTGCTTCACGGGATAGAGACCCGTATCCAAGCCCAGCATGTCGTTGAACTTCTCGGCACCCCAACCCATCGCGTTGACGAAGTGGTCGCAGGTGTATTCGATGAACTCGCCTTCGTGGGTGCGCACCAAAGCGATGTAGTGTCCATTGGCTTTCTGCACGTGGAGCAGCTCGCAGTCCTCGAAGTAGCGACCGCCTTGCTGCACGCCGATCCAGCGGATGTAGTCGATGACGCGGCCAGGCGTGGCCTGCCAGCAGTCGCGGGTGATGAGGGCGTGACTATAGGTGTCCTTGCTGTCGTCCCACAGCGGCGAAATTTCCTTCTTAAAGTCCTTACGCTCAATCATGTAGGCATCGCTCCATGCGCGTGAGGCATCGAGCGAGTTGTAGGTGGCTTCATCGTGTACCAAGTTGACATAATGCGTCAGGTGGTAGTTGATGTTGTGCTCCTTCTGCATGTTCTTGAAAATCTCGTGGTTGTGCACGGCGATGTCGGCGATGTCGGGATTGGAGAAGGCCGGACGGCCGCCACCGATGCAACGCCACGAAGCGCCACGGCTGTAGTTGATCATGACGGGTTTCTTGCCGGCTTCCGAGAAGTAACGGAACAAGGCGCTGCCTGCAATGCCGCCGCCCGCGATGAGCACTTCGATTTGCTCTTTCTTCACGCCGTTCATTTCGGGGAAGATGAAGGTCTCTTTGGTGTGCGGGTTGTAGAGGTCGGCGAGGCTGACTTGGTTCGACAGCGGGGCACGTGGCGTGGCGTCGCCAACCAATTCGATGCCGTAGGAACGCAAGATCTGACGGGCGCGTGGGATGCAACGCTTGCCACGGCACGGACCCATACCCATGCGGGTGATGTGCTTCAGCTCGTCCACCGAGATGGTCTTACGGTTGCCGATGACGCGCAGGATGCGGTCCAATTTGATGTCTTCGCAGTGGCAGACGTAAGTCTCGCTCTCGCCTTCGGCCAGTTTCTTCTGGGAGATGGGCGTGGTGAGTTCCTTGTTGGCATTGTAGCGGTCTTTCAGGATGAAGCCTCTCACGTCGGTCAGCTCGAACACGCGACTTGCTTCACCCGACGGACGCGACGAGCGGGCTTTCACCCGAGCCACGTTGGTCTTGTTCGACTTTTTGAGGATCTTCTCGATGATGCCTTCGCCAATCTTTTGGCCGTCGTTGTCGACGAGATAGACCTCTGCGCCTTCCTGGGCTTCATATTCGATGGGCAGGAAGCAAAGCGACTTCTGTACGTCGTAGCCGAAGATGGCCAAGCCCGGGCAACTGGAAACACACAGCATACAGCCAATGCACTTGTTGTAGTCGATGGTGGGCGTGCTGCTGGTGGAGGGCTTGGTGATGGCGCCTTGCGGGCAGCTGAACGAGCAGGGGTTGCAGGCGAATCCGTAGAGGCAGTCGGCCTGCACGAAAGCCTTCTGCATCATGCGCTCAGGCGTGGGCAGGTTGGGCTTTTCGAGGAGACGCACAGGATGCTGTTGCGAGTCGATATATTGTCTTGAAATCTCAAGATAATCATCATAATTGAAGCGCACACCGATGGCTTGGGCCACTTCGTAGGCCACTTGCTTGCCGCGCAGCACGGCGCTGGTGCCTTCGCCGATGCGGATGGCATCGCCGGCGCCGTAGGTGTTGAGGCCGAACACCTCGCGACCTTTCACCAACAGTTGGTTGTCGGGGATGAGGCCGGTGCAGATGTTGATGATGTCGATGTCGTCAATGACTTGCTCGGTGCCAGGGATGGCCTTGAAGTTCTCGCATTTGGCGATGACGGCACCCGTGACGCCTGTGTAGTCGGCATTGGGGATGGCACGCACCAAGACGTAGCTGGTCATGATCGGGATGCCGAGACGGCGCACGCGGTTGGCCTGCACGGGGAAGCCGCCCTCGCGGGGCATGGCCTCGATGATGGCCTTGATGGTGGCTCCGGCTTGCATGCCTTGGTAGGAAGTCAGGTAGCCGATGTTGCCTGCGCCCACGGTGAGGACCTTCTTACCTAATAAGGTGTGCTCCTGGTTCATCATCTTCTGGAACACGGCGGCGGTATAGACGCCCGGCACGTCGTCGTTCTCGAAGGTCGGCATGAAAGGCACGGCACCCGTGGCGACCACGAGATGTTGCGCATCGATGTAGCCAATCTCGCCTGTGACGATGTTCTTGATGGCCACGCGACCGCCTTCGAGCAGGTCCCAAACGGTGTTGTTCAAGAGGATGCCTTCGTGGTTGTCGCCCGCTAAGGTCTTGGCGATGTCGAAGCCACGCATTCCGCCGAATTTCTTTTCCTTCTCAAAGAAGAAGAACTGGTGGGTCTGCATGTTGAACTGTCCGCCGATGCTGGCGTTGTTGTCGACCACGATGTTGCTGATGCCGAAGGCGTTGAGTTGCTCGCGGCAGGCGAGGCCTGCTGGACCTGCGCCGATGATGGCGACTTGGGTCTTGTAGACCTTCACCTCGCGCGGCTGGTGCTCCTTAGGCTCGGGCAGGATGTTGGCTTCGTTGTCGATGCGGCGCACTTCCTTGACACCGTCGACAGGGGTGATGCAGATACGGCGGACCTTGCCGTCGACCAGCATCTCGCAGGCGCCGCACTTGCCGATGCCGCAGTTGAGGCTTCGGTTGCGACCGTCGAGCGAGTGGCTGTGGACGGGAAATCCGGCTTGGTGAAGGGCGGCTGCGATGGTCTTGCCGCGCTGACCTTTGACGGTCTTGCCTTCATATTTGAACTCCACAAGGTCTTCCTGCGGGATGTCCAAAATAGGGTGTTTTTCGATTTTGTACATATAGAAATGAGTTTTGAGTCGTAAATAGCGACCGCAAATTTAGGAAAAACACGAAAAAACAAATAAATAAGCCTTATTTTTTGCAAAAAAAGACATTTTAGGCTCTCAAAACAAACTGCATCGTACTCCTGCTACTTTGCTTGATGAGGACATTTTTGCCTGCAATGAAATCGCTCTCCGAGCCCTCATGATAGTGGCGAATGGTGAACAATTGCAGGCCTTCGTTGTACTTGATGCTGAAGTCGTCCTTGAGATAGGCCATCATCTGTTTCAGTTTGGTCTTGTCGCTGTCGAAGCAGAATGAGAGCATCAAGGCCGAGGTCTGGATCATGTTGGCGTGGATGTTCAGGTCGGCGCAAATTTCGAAGATGGTCTTCAGGTTGTGCTCGTCCATGAAGGAGTAGTCGCGGGGCGAGATGGAGACCAACGTTTGGTTGTCCTTGACGATATAAGAAGGTATGCTCTCGTCGTTTTTGCGATGGTTGCCGTCGATGAGGGTTGGTTCGTGGTCGGGATGGAGGAACGATTGCACTTTCAGCGTTATCCCATTGTTTTGCAGTGGTTTGATGGTCTTGGGGTGGATGATGGTAGCGCCATAGAAAGCTAACTCGATGGCTTCGGAGTAGGGGATGTGTGGCAGCTGGACCGTGTCGGCGAAGCGTTTCGGGTCGGCGTTGAGCAGACCGTCCACGTCCTTCCAGATGGTGACTTCCTCGGCATCGAGGCAGTTGGCGAAGATGGCGGCAGTGAAGTCGGAGCCTTCGCGCCCAAGGGTGACGCTGTGCTTGCCGTCAGCAGTGCCACCGATGAAACCTTGCGTGAGGCACACGATGCCACGGATATGCTCGTCGTTCAGCTTGCTGATTTTCAGGCGCGTTTCGTCCCAGTCGGGGTTGGCGGCGCGGAAGGTGGGTTCAATGTCGGTGATGACATATTTCCGTGCATCAAGCCAACGGGTGGGGATGTCGCATTTACTGAGGTATTCCTGGATAATGCTGGTCGAGATGAGTTCGCCGTAGCAAACGGTTTGGTCGTATTGGTAGTCGTAGGGCGCGTCGGTCTTTTGCAGTTTTTCCCAAAGCTCGATGAAGAGTCCGGCGATGTTCTCGCCAAATTCGGGGTTGGCGTCTTCGCCGAACAGTCCTTGGATGATACCGTCGTGGTAGCTGATGACCTCGTGCAAGGCCTCCATGCCGAGGTTGCCGTCGTGCTCGCGGAAGTCGGCTAAGACCTTTTCCAACATGTTGGTAGTCTTGCCCATGGCGGATACCACAAGCAAAATGTCCTCGTCTTTGTGCTGGCCTACGATTTGGGCTAAGTTGCGTACTGCATCGGCATCCTTCACCGATGCGCCGCCGAATTTATGGATTTTTTTGATCATTGTGTTTGTTTCGATTATGCTGCAAAAGTAGAAAATAAAGCCCGATGTGCCGCAATAATTCCATTAAATAGGAGTTATTAACCCAAATAACCGCTATTTTTGCACGCTTTTTGATGGGCCGTCAAAGTCCTGAAAGGACGACCCGATGTCAACAGGGATTTCAATCCCCCGCCCATAACAATGCAAACAACAAAAACAAACATACAATGATAGAAACTGACATTCGCGAACTGAACGAAAAAATCCAACGTGAGAGCCAATTCCTCGACCTCATCAACCTCGAAATGAACAAGGTCATCGTCGGACAGAAACAGATGACGGAAAGACTTTTGATTGGCTTGTTAGCTAATGGTCATATCTTGCTCGAAGGCGTGCCTGGATTGGCCAAGACATTGGCCATCAAGTCGATGGCAAGTGCCATTGATGCCGACTTTGCTCGTATCCAATTCACTCCTGATTTGCTGCCCGCCGACCTCATCGGTACGCTCATCTATAGTCAAAAGAAAGAGGAGTTTGTGGTGCGCCGTGGTCCCATCTTCGCCAATTTCGTGTTGGCTGACGAAATCAACCGTTCTCCCGCCAAGGTGCAGAGTGCTTTGCTTGAGGCCATGCAGGAACATCAGGTGACCATCGGCGACGAGACCTTCCAGCTACCAGATCCTTTCTTGGTCATGGCCACGCAAAACCCCATCGAGCAGGAAGGCACCTATCCGCTGCCCGAAGCCCAGGTGGACCGTTTCATGCTGAAGGTGATCATCAACTATCCCAAGAAAGAGGAGGAGAAGCTGATTCTACGTCAGAATATTGCTAATGCCGGTGCGAAAATCAATGCCGTGGTAAAGCCCGAGGACATCATCCGCGCCCGCGAGGTATGCCGCGAGATTTACCTCGACGAGAAGATTGAGAATTACATCACCGATATCGTCTTCGCCTCGCGTTATCCTTCGGATTACAAGCTGAAGAAGTTCGCCAACATGATCAGCTACGGCGGCTCGCCGCGTGCCACCATCAACCTGGCTCTGGCAGCCAAGGCCTACGCCTTCATCAAGCACCGTGGCTATGTCATCCCCGAGGACATCCGTGCCGTGGCCCCCGACGTGTTGCGCCACCGTATCGGATTGACCTACGAGGCCGAGGCGGAAAACATCACCACCGAAGAAATCATCAACGAGATTTTGAACACTGTTGAAGTGCCGTAAAACCAAGTCCCGTAGGGACGACAGCAATGTAGGCAGGCGGTGTAAACCCCTGCCGAAAATGAAATAATGATGGTTTAAAATATGGAATCAACAGAAATATTCAAGAAAGTCCGAAAAATCGAGATCAAGACGCGAGGCCTCTCGAACCACATCTTCTCGGGGCAGTACCACAGCGCCTTCAAGGGGCGTGGCATGACCTTCAGCGAGGTGCGCGAATACGAGTACGGCGACGACATCCGCAACATCGACTGGAACGTCACCGCCCGTTTCAACCGGCCTTTCGTCAAGATCTTCGAAGAAGAGCGTGAGATGACGGTGATGCTGCTCATCGACGTGTCGGGCTCCAACGACTTCGGCTCGAAGGAACAGACGAAACGCGACCTGACCGCTGAGTTGGCTGCCGTTTTGGCATTTTCTGCCATCCAGAACAATGACAAGGTGGGCGTGATCTTCTTCAGCAGCAAGATCGAGAAGTTCATCCCGCCCAAGAAAGGCAGCTCGCATATTCTTCGTATCGTCCGCGAAATCGTCGACTTCAAGCCGACGGAACGCGGCACCGACATTGGCGAGGGCTTGCGCTTCTTGACTTCGGCCATCAAGCGCCGCACTACAGCATTCCTCATTTCGGATTTTATGACGGACAGCAGTTTCGAGAAGGAGATGCAGATCGCCGCCAACAAGCACGACCTTGTGGCACTTCGTATAACCGACCGCCGCGAGATGGAAATCCCGAAGGTGGGCTTGGTCAAGTTTCGCGATTCGGAGACGGGAAAGGAGCGTTGGGTCGACACCTCGAGTCGCGCATGGCACGACGCTTACCAACAGATGATTCAGCATAAGTCGGCGGAACTCAACCGAGAGTTTACAAAACACGGTATCGACAACTCGTTGATTTACACCGATGAAGATTATGTCAGGCCTTTGATGCAACTCTTCAAGAAAAGGGAGGCAAGAAGATGAAAAGATACATATTGTTTTTGATGGCATGTTTCGCCTTTATGGGCGGCCTTCTGGCCCAGCAGGTCGAGGTCGAAGGCATAGTGGCCGACACGAAAGTGCAGGTTGGCAAGCCTTTTACGCTCGATTTGAGCCTTAAGGTGCCATACGGTTGGTTTGTGGAATGGAACGAGTTTGCACAAGACACGCTGTCCGAGCAAATCGACATCCTCAAGCGCGGCAATGTGGAACGCACCGCCGATGCCGATAGCAATGTCATCGTGAAGCAACAACTGACGCTGATGACGTTTGACACGGGTCAAATCGTGTTGCCGTCTGTTGGTCTGAAATACGCCAAGTCGTTCGACGACCCGATGCGTCTGGAGGCTTTCACCGACCCGATTAAGCTGTATGCCACGACGATAGCGGTCGACACGACGATGGCCTACAAACCCATCATCGAGCCACTCGCCGCGCCAATCACGATGAAAGAGGTGTTCCCCTGGATTCTGGCGGTGCTGTTGGCTATCTTGCTCGGCTTGGGCATTTGGCTTTTTCTCAAACGTCGCAAAACCAGGGTGGACGAGGACGGCAACGTCATAAAAGGCCCAGTCATTCCGCCTTACGACAAGGCCGTCGACGAACTGAAGCGCCTACGCGAAGAAAAGATGTGGCAATCGGGCAAGGTGAAGGAGTATTTCTCCTCGTTGACCGACATCGCACGCGAATATATCGAAGGCCAGTTTGGAGTGAACGCCGTGGAGATGACTACGGACGACATCTTGGACGAAATCAAGCCATTGCGTTTCCCGAAGGAGACCTACGACAAACTGAAAGACACGATGGAAGTGGCCGATTTGGTGAAGTTTGCCAAGTATTCTGCCTCGACTCTCGAAAGCGACACCGCATTGAGCGATATGACAGGGTTCGTCAACGAGAGTTACGCGCATTTCCAAAAGATGAAAGCAGAGGAAGAAGCCCGCCAGGCTCAGATGAAGAATGCAAAACAAGAGGAATCGTCAGGAAAGGAGGAAGTGAAAGATGCTTGAAAACATTGAATTTGCGAATCCTAAGCTGCTGTGGCTCTTGTTATTGGTGCCTGCCCTGATCGTTTGGTACGTGTTGCGTCACAAGAAGCAGGAAGCTTCGGTGCAGTTCTCCGATTTGAGGAATTTCGCTGAGTTGCCGAAGAGTTGGAAACCTTATTTGCGCCATTTGCTTTTCGCCTTGAAGATGGCGGCCTTGGCTTTGCTCATCGTGGCTTTGGCGCGTCCACAAAGCTCGTCAACCAACTCGACCGAAAATATTGAGGGCATCGACATCGTGATGGCCATGGACGTCTCCGGCTCCATGCTGGCTCGCGACCTCAAGCCCGACCGTTTGACCGCTGCCAAAAACGTGGCCTCCGATTTCGTCAAGGAACGTCCTGGCGACCGCATGGGCTTGGTCATCTTCTCTGGCGAAACTTTCACCCAGGTGCCGCTGACCACCGACCACGGCGTGATGCTCAATATGTTGGCAGAGATGAAAAACGGCCTCATCGACGACGGCACTGCCATTGGCGACGGTTTGGCGACGGCCATCAGCCGACTCAAGGACAGCGAGGCCATCTCGAAAGTCGTCATTCTGCTCACCGATGGCATGAACAACGCTGGTTCTGTTGACCCGTATACCGCTGCCGAAATGGCCAAACTCTATGGCATCCGTGTCTATACCATCGGCGTGGGCACTTACGGCACTGCACCTTATCCTGTGCAGACACCGTTTGGCACGCAAATCCAGCAGGTGAAGGTCGAAATCGACGAAAAACTGTTGGCCACTGTCGCCAACTCGACGGGTGGCAAGTACTTCCGTGCCAACAACAACCAAAAGTTGGACGAGATTTATCAGGAAATCGACAAGTTGGAACGCTCCAAGATCGAGGTGACGGAGTTCCGTCGCCTCCACGAGGAGTTCTATCCGCTGGTGGCATGGGCTTTGGCTTTGCTGCTCCTCGAATTCCTGTTGCGTAAAACGATTTTCAGGACTTTAATGGATTGAGACTATGGAAAACGTATTGCGATTCGAACATCCAGAATACCTTTACGGACTGTTAATCATTCCGTTACTGGTCATCGTTTATGTTTTATTCCGTGTCGCGCAAAAGAAGCGTTTCGAGCGTTTCGCCCAAATCGGGATGCGCGACCAATTGGTGCCGACCTATTCCACTCGACGCGCCAACTTCAAGTTCGTCATTTTCCTGCTGCTGGTTTCAAGTATCATTTTGGCATTGGCCAACTTGCAGAGTGGCAGCAAGATGGAGGAAGTGAAGCGCGAAGGCATCGACCTCTACCTCGCCATCGACGTTTCCAACTCGATGAATGCCGAGGACATCGTGCCGAGCCGTCTGGAACGCTCCAAGCAGGCCATCAACAAGCTCATCGGCGACATGAAAGGCGACCGCATCGGCGTCATCGTCTTTGCCGATAAGGCCTTCGTGCAGTTGCCCATCACCACCGACTACTCGGCGGCCCGCATGTTCCTTTCGACCATCAATACGAACCTCGTGGCTTCGCAAGGCACCGCCATCGCCGAAGCCATCAATCTGGCGCTCAAGTCGTTCCCCGACGAAAACCATAGCCGCGCCATCGTCATCATTTCCGATGGCGAGGACCACGAAAACGATGTCGCAGTGAAGGCTGCGCAAGAGGCCGCCAAACAGGGTGTACATGTCTATACTATAGGTATGGGTCTCCCCGATGGTGCCCCGATTCCGGAGTATAACCAGTACGGCAATCAAGTGGGTTATCGCAAGGACCGAAACGGCAACACCATCATCACCCGTCTCGACGAACAGATGTTGCAAAAGATTGCGGCTGCCGGCAATGGCATTTATGTGCGTGCCAGCAACTCCAATGTGGGTCTGGAGAAAATCTATGGCGACATCAACAAGCTCGACAAGTCGGAAATCGATGCCAAAGTCTTTACCGATTACGAAGACCAGTTCCAGTGGTTTGTGGCCGCTGCCATATTCCTTTTGCTGGTCGAGGTTTTCGTTTCGTCGGGCAGGAAAGGCTGGGAGAGGAAGTTTAACATTTTTGAGAAGAAAGATGAATAGGTTTAGCAAATATTTGATAATCATTGCGTTTTTGTGCTTCGCGTTGCCGGTTTCGGCACAAAGCGACGAAAAGGCCATCCGCAAAGGCAACCGCCACTACAAAAGCGGGAACTATGAGGAGGCAATCAGTCAGTATCGTGAAGCCTTGAATATCAGGCCGAATAATGCCAAGGCGCAGTTCAACTTGGGCGATGTGTATTATGCCAAACAATCGTACGACACGGCCTACACCGAGTTCCAGAAGGTGCTCGAAATCTCGCCTGATGCCAAGCTGAAGTCGGACGCTCTGTTCAACATGGGCAATTGCCTCCTCGCGCAGGACAAGTTCTACGACGCCTATAATATATATAAGGTGTCGCTGAAGATGAATCCTGACAACGGGAATGCACTTTACAACCTCGAATACTGCCGTGCCCATCTCGTCAAGAGCAAGATTTGGGTGGTGCAGCCCGAAAACGGCAGGGTAGAGGCCAAGGAAAAGGAAGCCTTCAATGGCCAGCGCATCACCCTGACGTCGCAACCCGACGAGGATTACGCCTTGTCGCAATACATGGTGGTTCGCGCCGACAACCAACAGGTGACGGTCGATGTGAACGGCAGCAGTTTCATCATGCCCAAATTCGATGTGGTGGTGTCTGCCGAGTTCAAGAAGGCACATAAGATTGAAGTGGAGAAAAACATCAAGAATGGAAGCGTGCGCGCCGACCGTCAACGGGCCATAGAAGGGCAGCAGGTGAAGCTGGAAGCCGAAGGCGAGAACGATTACGTGCTCGATAAGTTCAAGGTCTATCGCACAGGCAGTCCCAACGATACGGTTCAGGTCAACAAGGACGTGTTTCAGATGCCCAACTATGACGTGACCGTCACGGCTACTTTCCGGACTGCATTGAAAGTCAGCATCGACAGTGTGGCAAATGGCACGGTTTCGGTTACGGACAGCTTGGTTAAGCCTGGCGACAATGTGGGTATCATCGTGAAGCCCGACCAAGGCTTCCAATTGGGCGACCTTCGTGTGGTCAGCAATCGCGATGCCACCGAATCGGCCCCCGTCAGCGACGACAATATGTTCCAGATGCTCGACAGCGACGTGACGGTGAAAGCCGAGTTTGTGGAGGCCACGGATTATTATAAGGTGCAGCCCGACACAACCTTGAAAGGCGGCCATGTGTTGCTCGACCAAACCGAAGCCACACGCCGCGAGACGGTGAAACTCGACAACGCTCCCGAGCCGGGCTACCAGTTCAAGGAATATGTCATCCATCAGGTGGGCGACACCGCCGTGAAGGTGCAACCATTGGGCAATTTCTTCACCATGCCCGATTTCGATGTGGAGGTCTCGGCCATCTTCGAGAAATCGGAAGGCGAAAATCAGGACCAGCAGCAACAGCAACAGGAGCAGCAACAGCAAGACCAACAAGATCAAGAGCAACAGCAGGACCAGCAGCAGAATCAAGACCGGCAAAACCAGCAGCAAAACCAACAACAACAGCAGCAGATGTCGAAGGAGGATGCCCAGCGAATGCTCGATGCCCTTGAAAACCAGGAGAAGAAGACGATGGAAAAGGTGAACGAGCAAAAAGTGCGTCAACAACCCAAGAAGAAATCCGACAAAGACTGGTAACCCACAGTCCCGTAGGGACGACAGCGATGTAGGCAGGCGGTGTAAACCCCTGCCGACAATAAATGGAAATGAAACGGCTGGTTGGTGTAAACCCCTGCCGATAATAAATGGAAATGAAACGGCTGGTTGGTGTAAACCCCTGCCGATGTAGAATGAGAATAAAAACGTATTTTTGCAGCGCAAAACAATAGGATCAATGAAGCGAATATTCAAGTTATTATTATTGATTGCATTAGTCGTCCCTGCGACCGTATGGGCGCAGGACGATCCGCGATTGACCGTTTCGACCAAGAAACAGGTCATGGTGGGCGAGCGTTTCCAGGTGGTTTTCGAAGCCAATGCCGACGGAAAGAATTTCCAAGCGCCGTCGTTTGACGGCTTCACCGTGTTGGGTGGCCCGTTCACATCGTCAAGCTCCAGTTTCTCGATGGTCAACGGCTCGATGTCGCATAGCGTGAAGGTCACCTATACCTTTGCCCTTCAAGCGTATAAGGAAGGAACCTTCAACGTCGGTTCGGCTTCGCTGACCGTTAAGGGTAACAAAATCAGCAGCGAACCGTTCGACATCAAGGTGGTGCCCGACGATGGCAGCCATTCTGCTCCCTCAGGTGGCGGGTCTTCAAGCCAAGGTCAGTCGCAACAAGGCACAAGCGACCCGCAGGTCAGCGGCAAGGACTTGTTCCTCCGTGTCGTTCCGTCCAAGAAATCGGTTTATGTTGGTGATCAGGTCGTGCTCACCTACAAGCTCTACACCAAAGTGCCGGTGTCGTCGGTCTCCATCTCCAAGATGCCGGCTTATGCAGGCTTCTGGACCAAAGATGTCTCCGACAACAGCGGAACCCTGAAGCAGTCGAGCGAATACGTCAACGGCATTGAATACACGACTGCCGAGATTCAGAAAGTCATCGTCGTGCCGCAGCGTGCGGGCAGTCTCGCTATCGACCCGATGACGATGGAATGCATCGCCCAAGTCCGCACGGAGAGCAACAACAGTCGCAGCATGGATCCTTTCGAGGCTTTCTTCAACGACCCGTTCTTCAACCGTAACATTGTCAATGTGAGGAAGGAACTCTCAACGCAGTCGCTTAGCCTCGAAGTCAAAAACGCCCCCGTGGCCGGTAAGCCCGACGGCTTTGCAGGCGCCGTGGGCAACTACAGATTTACGTCGTCCATCGACAAGACGGAGCTGAGCACCAACGAGGCTGTCACCATCACGCTGACCGTTTCGGGCACGGGCAACATTGAGCTTCTCCAGATGCCTCAACCCGTCTTCCCGCCCGATTTCGAGGTCTACGACCCCAAGATCAGCTTGACGACAGATGTCACGGCGCAGGGCATTACAGGCACGAAGAAGGCCGAGTTTTTGGCCATCCCACGCAGGGCCGGCAAGTTCTCGATCCCCGCCGTCGAATTCTCGTATTTCAATCCCAACAGCGAGTCGTATCAGACCTTGCTTTCGGAGCCTTACGAACTCAACGTCCGCAAGGGTAAGGAAACGGGCGACGAAGGTGGCGGCGTGTTCGCCTCCAACCAAGAAGACATTAAGTATTTGGGCAGCGACATCCGTCACATCATGGGTGGCAATGCCAACCTGAAACCTGTTCAAACGACATTCTTTGCTTCCTCGGTCTATTTTGTGGTGTTGCTTGCCCTGCTGATAGCCTTCATCATCCTGCTCATCGCCCTCAAACAGCGCGAACAGCTGAGTCAGGACACGGCGGCCAACCGCAACCGCAAGGCCGACAAGGTGGCACGCGGCAGGCTGAAGAGTGCCTACAACTACCTGAAATCCAAAGACCAAGAGAAGTTCTATGTGGAGATGTCGCAAGCCCTTTGGGGCTACATCGCCGACAAGCTCGGCATCGAGCGTTCGAAGCTGTCGATGGATACGGTGAGCGAAACGATGAAGGAAAAGAACGTGCCCGACGAGCTGACACAGCAATTTGTCGATACACTCAACAGCTGCGAGTTCGCCCGTTTTGCCCCTGGCAGCGCCGAGGCCAAGATGGACGACCTCTACCAGCGGGGCATCGACGTGATTTCGAAAGCCGAAAAAGTCTTGTAATCATGGAAAGGAAAAACTGAAATGAAAAGATACACCTTATTAATATTATGTATCGTCGCCGCTCTGGGAAACCTCTCGGCCCAAAACATCGGCGACACGTGGTTCGAACAAGCCAACGCAGCCTATAACGCGGGCAGCTACGACACTGCCGTGGTGATGTACCAGAAAATCATCGATGCCGACATGGAGTCGGTGCCGGTTTATTACAACATGGGCAACGCCTACTACAAGCTGCACAACTACCCGATGGCCATCTACAATTATGAGAAGGCCTTGAAGCTCGACCCGTCTAACGACGACGTGCAAACCAACCTTGCCATCGCCAATCTCGCCATTGTCGACAAGATTGAACCCTTGCCACAACCTTTCTATGTCAAGTGGTGGCAAAGTGCACGGGCAAGGCTGTCGGGCGACCAATGGGCATGGTGCTCCATAGCGTTCTTCGCCCTTTTGTTGGTCGCGCTGTTCATGTTCTTGCGTTCGCGACGCATCGGCGTGCGGAAATTGGGCTTTTTCGCTGGGCTCGCTTTCCTCATCGTTTTGGCCGTCTCTGTTGTTTTTGCGGCACAGCTCAAGAAAGCAGCCGCCAACCACGACCAAGCCATCGTCATGGCACCGACGGTGACGGTCAAAAGCACTCCTAACGAAAGCAGTGTTGACCTGTTTGTGTTGCACGAAGGCACCAAAGTGACCATTTTGGAGACCTCAGACGGCTGGAACAAGGTGCGAATTGCCAACGGGAGCTTGGGGTGGCTTGAAGCGGATAAAATGCTTTCTTTCTGAACCTTTCGAGGGGATAAAATGAATTTTTGAGAAAAAAATTGAATTTTTTTTCCTCAAAATGTAATTTCTTTGAGAGAATGTCCTATATTTGCAGACCATATTTAAAGTGAAAAAGTGTCAAAATGTTTGTAAGTTAGAGAATTAATTAAAATTTCAAAATATGAAAAAGAGATTTTTACCTTTCAGTTTACTTCTGGTAATCATGGTCTTAGGCCAAACTTTGGCTGTTGCTGACCAAGGTGGACACTATGTTCCGCGCACCCAAAACAATGATGCGGAAAACTTCATGGGAAGTCTTCGCGCTAACCAACACACCGGCTTGATTGATCCTGCCGACGTGCTCAAGGCAATGCAAGCTCCTGCAACAAGGAACGATGCCAATGAGCCCCTCTATTGGCTCACTATGGGCCCCGATAACATGGGTGGCCAAACCACGGCTGTCCTTTACGACAATAGACTTTACGAAGGCCATACCAATGGCCAGGTCTACATCGGCTCCAAAGGCGGTGGCGTATTCAAGTCCTACAACCACGGTATCACCTGGCATCAGGTGGGCGACCTCGACCTGATGGTCAGCTGCATGGCTCAAGATGCCGACGGTGTCATCTATGTGGGTACTGGCGACGGCAATAATGGCGTGAACTTCAATGGCCTCGGCCAACAGGGTTACGATAACAGCTTCATCGGAACCGGCCTTTATAAGCTCGTCGACGATGTGTTTGAATTGGTCAAAGCCCCGACAGAGGATTCATGGCTCTATATCAATGAAATCGCTGTGGCTGGCAATGCCCTGTTGGTAGCCACCAACGATGGCTTGATGTACTCCAACGACAAAGGCCAAAATTGGACCAACGCCATCGCAGGCAAGGCCATTTCGGTGAAAGTTGGCAGCGACAACACGATCGTCGCCGTGGTTGATAACCAAGTTTATATTGGTTCTGACATCAACCTCATGGTTTCCCACACCGGCACCGGCACCAACGCGTTGGAAGGCGACAGCCTGTTGCCCAAGCCCGCCGGTTTGGTCGACATCGCCATTGCTCCCTCCAACAACAATGTGATTTATGTGGCTGGCATCGATGGTAACGGTAACCACATCGGAGTTTTCATTTCAGAGGACAAAGGTGAAACTTGGTCTACCGTTTTCCCGGCGGTCACGGCTTCACAAGGCCATACCCTCTATGCAGGATTTGGCCTCTACAACCACAACATCGTCGTCGACCCTGAAAACGAAGGTGTCCTGTATGTGCTTGGCTACAACCTTTGGTCGCTTGAAAAGACAACGGATGGAGGTTTGTATCTCGCCACCCAAATCACTTCGAATTCCTATTATTACATGCCCGATTATCTCCACGTTGGCCTCCACACCATGGTGTTCAATCCTAACAATAGCCAAGAATGCTACATTGGTACCGATGGTGGTGTCTTCAAGGGCACGGGCAGGTTTACCTTCAGCAATTGCAACCGCAATTATGTCACCTCCCGCATGTTCAATGTGGCTGTCTCTGGTAAAGACACCCGCATCCTTGCCGCTGGTCTTGACCATGGCACGGTGCTGATTGAGGGTGATGAAAACACCAGCGATATCAATAGCGGTTTGTGGATCAATCCTACGGGTACCAACGATGGCATCTTTGACGATGCTTCACATGCTGGTCCTTGCGCTATTTCTTTGCTCAACCCGAATACTTTCTTCGTTACCTATAAAGGCGGTGGCCTGCAACGTACTGAGACCGCTGGCGAAGACTGGGTGTCGAGCAACTTCACTTCCCATTCATCGCTTGGCTTGAGCACCACTTCGTTCCGCTTGCCTATCCTGCTCCATGAGAGATATGACAACCAAACGAATCCCGAAACGGCTTGGTTCTTCAATGAAACAGGCGCTGTTATCCCGAGCGGTACCGATGTGATGGTGGTGGGTGCCAACAACTTCCCCTTCCACTACACGCTTGCTTCCGATCTTGCAGTTGGCGACTCCATCGAAGTGCACGATCCCGTTACCGCCACCTTCTTTGTGGGCTTCACCGATGTTCTTACCATGACCCGCACGCCTCTCCAGTTTAATGTGGAGGCCCAATGGTATAAAGTTGCCGACAGGGCTCACTCTGGCTTCGTTGGCGACCCGCTGAGCATGGCTATCACCCCCGATGGCGACAATATGTTCGTTGGCATGAAGAGTGGCAGACTTTTCCGCGTCTCTGGCCTCAACACCGTCGTCGATGCCGCTTCAGGCACCATCACCGACTCGCTGTTTGCCGTGACTACCACCGAGATCGAGCTTCCCACCGATGGCCAGTGCATCACCTCTGTTAGCATTGACCCGCGTAACAACAACAACGTGATCGTCACTTGCGGCAACTATGGCGCCGACAATGAGTTTGTGCTCTATTCAACCAATGCCCTGTCTGATGCCCCGACTTTCGTCAGCAAGCAGACCAACCTGCCGAAGATGCCGGTTTACTCCTCTGTGATTGAAATGGTAACGGGCGATGTCATCATTGGCACCGAGCGTGGTATCTACAGAACGAAGAACATCAACAATCCTGATTGGATTGCCGAGACTAAGATGATGGGCGAAGTGCCAGTCATGGAGCTTAAGCAGCAAACCGTCTTCCACGAAACCGAGACGATTGAAAACGAGACCGAGGAAGGTGTCTTCGTCACTGAATATCCTGGCGTTTACAATACTGGTGTCATCTATGCCGCTACCTATGGCCGTGGCATGTTCCGCTGCGAGAACTACAAGAAGGAGTTCGCCAGCGTGCCTGAGAACAATGAGTTCGTCAACGACATCACTGTCAGCATGTATCCCAACCCGGTCAGCAGCCAAGCCATTGTCAGCTTCGAGCTCAATGAAAACTGCAATGTCAGCTATCAGGTGTTTGATATGACTGGCCGCATGGTGATGAACCAGAACATGGGTCGCATGACTGAAGGCGAACACCAAATCAACGTCAATGCCGAAAGCCTCAGCGCCGGTTCCTACATCCTGCGTCTTAATCAGGGTGCCAACAATGCCAGCGTGAAGTTCTTGGTGTATTGATTCCTTGTAGGGACGAACCATGCACGTCTCTATGAACAAACACAAAAAATGGAAAGACAATCTGCATAGATTGTCTTTCTTTTTGTATTTTTGCGTTTCATTGAATGGATATGAACAGCAAGAAAATAAATAAAGTGTTGGTTGCCAACCGAGGCGAGATTGCCGTGCGCATCATCAAGACCTTGCGTAAGCTTCACATCGCTTCGGTGGCGGTATTTGCCGACAACGATGCCGAAGCCTTGCATCGCCGAATGGCCGACGAAGCCTGTCCCTTGGGCTGTGGTTCGCTGAAAGACACCTATCTCAACGTTTCGAAGATCATTGATGCCGCTTTGGATGCGGGTGCCGATGCCATTCATCCTGGCTATGGCTTCCTTTCCGAGAGCCCTGACCTCGTGGAGGCTTGCGAGGCCAACAATCTTATCTTCATCGGCCCTGACGCCAATTCCATCCGGCTCATGGGTAATAAGATTGAATCGCGCAAGGTGGCTGTCAAGAATGGCATCCCCGTCACTTTTGGTGCGATGGGCAGCCATGAGGAAATCCTTGACATGGCCGACAAGTTGCCTTATCCCATATTGATTAAGGCGGCGGCAGGTGGTGGTGGCAAAGGTATGCACATCGTTTGGGAAAAGTCAGACCTACAGTTGGAGCTCGAACGCGCTTCGCGCGAAGCGGAGAAGTACTTCGGCGATGGCACTGTGTTCGTCGAGCAGTACATCGAGAATCCGCGCCATATCGAAGTGCAGGTGCTTGCCGACCATTTCGGCAATGTCATCCACCTTGGCGAGCGTGAATGCACCATACAACGCCGTTACCAAAAGATCATTGAGGAATCGCCGTCGCCAACGCTGAGCGACGAGAAACGTCAGCAGATTTGCGATACCGCCGTGAAACTCAGCAAAGCCATTGGCTATCGCAATGCGGGCACCGTTGAGTTCTTGGTCGACAAAGGATTGAACTTCTATTTCTTGGAGATGAACACACGCATCCAAGTGGAGCATCCCGTCACTGAGATGCGCACGGGCATCGACATTGTGGAAGAACAAATCCGCATTGCTCGTGGCAAGGAGACGGGCTGGACGCAAGACACGATACAACCCCAAGGCCATGCCATCGAGTTGCGCATCTATGCCGAAGACCCCGCCAACGGTTTCCTGCCCACGCCAGGCAAGGTGACCGCTTATCACGAGCCGCAAGTGCGTGGGGCACGCGTTGATAGCAGCATAGATGGAACTTGCATGATTTCAGAGGCTTACGACCCGATGATTGCCAAACTGAGCTGTCATGCCAAGGATCGTCAGAGTGCTATTGAAACGGCCCGACAGTCGTTGAAGGATTTCATCATCCAAGGCTTGACCACCAATAAGGCCTATCTTTGGGAAGTGATCAAGAATGAGGATTTTGTTGAGAACCGAATCGACACTTCGTTCTGTGCTACCCATCAAGAAGCACTTTTAAACGCTTTGAACGAAACTCGTAAAAGTCAGAATGTCAATGATATAGTTGCTGCGTTCTTGATGTACGATTTTGGCAAGAAGCACTTTGGGCAAAAACCGGAGAATGTGTGGGAGGAGATCGGCTATTGGCGCTATAGGATGCAACTCACGGTTGATGTGGAAGGGCAAAAAGTGCCTGTCGACATCCGTGCCACCGAGGCGAAGAAGACTATGGGTACTATAGGGGAGATGCCTTTCGTGGTGGAACTTATCCGATATGACAACAAACAGCTGAAAATCATGCTCAATGGTCGCACGGAGACGGTTTATTGTTCAGTCAACGATGAACAGAAGACCATCGTCAACTTCCATGGTCTTAACTTCACCTGCTTCCGAACCGACCAACTCAACGATACCTTGGATTATGCCTGCAAGGAGTCGGTCAACGACAAGTCGCGTTTGGTGTCGCCAATGCCTGGCAAAGTGGTGAAAATCAACGTTAAGGAGGGTGATACAGTGAATGAAGGAACGATTATGATGGTGGTGGAAGCCATGAAGATGGAGAACAACATCGTGGCATCGGGGCAGGCCAAGGTGAAGAAGATTTTGGTCGCTGAAGGCCAGATGGTGGACAATAAAATGCAGTTAATTGAGTTGGAATCTTAAATCTTTGAATTTTAAATTTTGAATAATACATGAATTTCGACCTGACACCCGAACAAGAAGCCCTGCGCCAGCGTGTGCGCGACTTCGCCGAACAGGAAGTGAAACCTGTGGCTCGCCAAAATGATGAAGACCAGCATTTCGATGTGGAACTGACCCTCAAGATGGCCGAACAAGGTCTTATGGGTATGACAGTCCCGAAGGAATATGGCGGTCAAGGGCTCGACAACCTGAGTTATATCATCGCCGTGGAGGAACTGGCTCGTGTGGATGGCTCCACTGCCGCCACCATTGCTGCCGACAACTCGCTCGGCATCGGTCCCATCAAGGATTATGGCACCGAGGAACAGAAGCAACGCTATCTGCCCCGCCTCTGCAAAGACCGTCTCTGGGGCTTTGGCTTGACCGAGGAAGACGCGGGCAGCGACTCGCGCGGCACCAAGACCACTGCCGAATATGACGGTACGCTGTGGCACCTCAACGGCTCCAAGATTTTCATCACCAATAGTGCCACGCCGATTTCGCTTGGCACCACGGTGCAAGCCGTGTCGGGCATGAAGGATGGCAAGCCGGAGTTTACAGCCCTGCTCGTCGAAAACAAAAAGGAAGGCTTCACCCAAACGCCTATGCACGACAAGATGATGTGGCGCGCCTCCAACACAGGCAAGCTTGTTTTCAACGATGTGCGCCTCATGGACGACTGTGTGCTTGGCAAGCCTGGCGAAGGTTCCCACATCATGCTGGCCACCCTCGATTCGGGTCGCTTGTCGATTGCTGCCATGGGTTTGGGTTGTGCGCAAGGTGCCTACGAGATGGCCTTGGCCTACTCGAAGAAACGTGTGCAGTTCGGCAAGCCTGTGTGCAAGTTCCAGGCAGTGGCTTTCAAGCTCGCCGATATGGCCGTGAAGATTGAGGCGGCCAGAAATTTGCTCTATCACGCCTGCTGGCTCAAGGACCAGCACCGTCCCTTCGGTAAGGAAGCTGCCATGGCCAAGCTCTATTGCTCGGAAGTAGCTGCCTCGGTGTGCGACAACGCCGTCCAAGTGATGGGTGGTCACGGCCTGCTGAAGGAGTTCGACATGGAGCGCTTCTATCGCGACCAACGCATCCTGCAAATCGGCGAAGGCACCTCCGAAATCCTCCGCTTGGTGATTTCGAGGGCCATCGGATGCTGATTTACGTGGTGAAACTGTAAATTCCGTCAGTCAACTGACGGAATTTTTATTTTTTGCTTGTTTGGAACAGAAAAAGTCGTATTTTTGCACCATAATTAATTAAAGGTATGGATTAGATTCGGCGAGCTTTGCAGAAGCAGATAGAGATGCGCATGAAACCGCAAAAGGTGATGTTGGTTTTCGGGCCGCGTCGCGTGGGTAAGACATTCCTGCTCAGGCAAATCGTGCAGTCGTTTTCGGGCAAGTCGCTCGTCCTCAATGGCGAGGCTGCCGATTCCGCTGCGTTGTTGGAGCCTGTCAGCATCGCTAACTATCGTCATGTCCTTCAGAATGTCGAATTATTGGCCATTGACGAGGCACAACACATCCCCGACATTGGTCGAAAACTGAAACTCATTGTCGACGAAATTCCAAACATCCGTGTCATTGCAAACGGATCGTCGTCGTTCGACCTAAAGAACCAAGCTGGTGAGCCTTTGGTAGGTCGCAGCACCCAATTCACGTTGTTGCCCTTCTCGCAACAGGAAATTGCAACCATAGAATCGCCTATCGAAACCAAGAGGAATTTGGAAATCAGGCAATTATATGGTTCTTATCCCGATGTGGTCGCTCTTGATTCTTTCGAGGAGAAAAGGGAGTACCTGATGGATATTGTGGAGTCGTATCTCCTCAAGGACATCCTTGCTGTTGGTGGCATAAAAAACTCGGCCAAAATTCATGACTTGTTGCGTTTGGTGGCCTACCAGATGGGCGACGAACTTTCTTATGAGGAAGTTGGTAAACAATTGGGAATCAGTAAGAACACGGTGGAGCGTTATTTGGATTTGCTCCAAAAGGTCTTTGTGTTGTATCGGCTTGGTGGCTACTCCAAAAATTTACGGAAAGAGGTCACGAAATCGAGCAAATGGTATTTCACCGACAATGGCATGCGCAATGCGGTCATACGCAACTTTGAGCCGCTTTCGCGGCGTACCGATATTGACCGTGGCGCACTTTGAGAGAACTACATCATCACGGAGCGGCTGAAACGCAACTACAACAATCGGCTGCTGCTTGATTTTTATTTCTGGCGCACTTACGACAAGCAAGAGATTGACCTGCTGGAGATAGGCTCTGGCGTGATGAACGCTTTTGAGATGAAATCGGGAAAGAAGTCGCCATCGGCACCGAAAGCCTTTGCAGCGGCATATCCTGAGGCATGTTTTTCCGCAGTTAACGCAAATAATTACATGTCGTTTATCTGACTTTTTCTATCTTTGCAAAATCTTAAAACAAAACTTATACCCAATGAAGACTTATGACATCATATTGATTAGCGCTTTGGTAACAGCCATCGTTGTGTTGTGGATTGTCAGCGTTAAGGGGGACACCTCCGACTTGAAGAAAGCCGAAAAGAACCGTTTTTCCTCCATAATTGCCAATGGAATTGCTGGTGGTACTGTTGGTGCGGCAGTAATGCATGGTATCGAACATAACCGCTATTGGGTTCCTTTGGCGATGTTCGTGGTGTTGGTTTTGAACAATGTCCTCATCCGAAAGCGTATGTGCTCAAAATCTGGATACAATCAACTTAATAAATAATAATCAAATGAAAATCAAACATCTAACTCTCATTGCGGCTTTGGCCATCGCTGCCACGGCCTGTGACAACAAAAAACAACCTGAACAGCCCCAAGAGCCTGTCAAGCAAGAAACACACATGGCCGACAAGTACGCCGAGTACACCCTGACGACCAACATCGACCACCTCAGCGCCAACGAAAAGGAGATGCTGCCGTTGCTCTTCGAAGCCGCCGACATCATGGACAACCTCTTCTGGCAAGAGAACTACGGCGACAAAGCCCAACTCATGGAAATGATTGGCGACAATGCCGACGTCAAGAAACTCGCCACCATCGCTTATGGCCCTTGGGACGGCCTCGACGGTAACAAGCCTTTCGTCGACGGCATCGGCGCCAAACCCGCTGGTGCACAGTTCTATCCCGCTGACATGACCGAAGAGGAATGGAACGCCTTCGACGATCCGAACAAGACCAGCCAATACACCATGATCCGCCGTGACGAGAACGGCGCCCTGAAGTGCGTGTGGTATCACGACTACTTCGCCGAACAAATCGAAAAGGCCGCCTCGTTGCTTGATCAGGCTTCCGAGCTGGCTGGCGACAAGGAGTTTGCCGAATATCTGAAACTCCGCGCCAAAGCCCTCCGCACCGACGACTATCTTGAGAGCGACATGCAATGGATGGACGTGCGCAACAACAACATCGACATGGTGATTGGCCCCATCGAGAACTACACCGATGCCCGCTACGGTATCAAGGCCTCGCACGAAGCCTTCATCCTCATCAAGGATCAAGAGTGGACCAAGCAGTTGGCCCGCTATGCCTCGTTTGTGCCTGAACTTCAGAAGCAACTGCCCGTGCCTGCCGAGTATAAGAAGGAAGTGCCCGGATCGGACGTCGACCTGGCCGCCTACGACGTGGTTTACTATGCCGGCGACTGCAACGCCAACTCCAAGACCATCGCCATCAACCTGCCCAACGACGAGCGCGTGCAGCTGCAACGCGGCACCCGCAAGCTCCAGCTCAAGAACGCCATGCAGGCTAAGTTCGAGAAGATCCTTGAACCCATCTCCAAGGAGCTGATGACCCCCGAATCGATGGAGCACATCAAGTTTGACGCTTTCTTCTCCAACGTGATGTTCCACGAGACCGCCCACGGCATGGGCATCAAGAACACCATCACGGGCAAGGGTACCGTGCGCGAAGCCCTTGGTAACCAATACAATGCCCTCGAAGAAGCCAAGGCCGACGTGCTGGGCCTTTATCTCGTCACCAAGCTGGCCGAGATGGGCGAATACACCACCACCACGATGGAAGACAACTACACCACCTTCATGGCCGGCATCTTCCGCTCGGTGCGTTTCGGTGCCGCCAGTGCCCACGGCAAGGCCAATATGCTTACCTTCAACTATTTCCAAAACGAAGGCGCTTTTGTCCGCAACGAACAAGGCCAGTATGCCATCGACTTCGAGAAGATGAAAGTGGCTGTTGAAAAGCTCGCTGGCGACATCCTGCAACACCAAGGCAACGGCGACTACGAGGCCACCAAGGCCTGGATGGGCGAGAATTGCGTCATCCGTCCCGAGCTGCAAAAGGACCTCGACCGCGTGAACGCTTCGGGCATCCCGGTTGACATCTATTACAACATGGGCCCCGATGTATTATTGAAATAATGGTTTTTGCCCGGAAGGGCATCAATTAGTTTTTGTGTGTAAGCGTTAAGCGGATGTTCGAAAAGGGCATCCGCTTCGTTTATTTCTACAGGTCTACCATTAAACATCACCACCACGCGGTCGCTCATGAAACGCACCACGCTGAGGTCGTGAGAGATAAATATATAGGTAAGACGTCGTTCTTCCTTCAATCGGTTGAGTAGATTGAGGACTTGAGCTTGTACGGATACGTCCAATGCCGACACCGACTCGTCGCAAATGACTAATCGGGGATTGACGGCCAAGGCACGTGCGATGCAGATGCGCTGACGCTGTCCGCCACTGAATTCGTGCGGATAACGATTGTAGTGTTCGGCCTGTAAACCAACTTGTTCCAAAAGCTCACAGACCATGTCGTGCCGTTTCTTGGCATCGTTTTGGATACCGTGAACCAACATGGGCTCGGCTATCGCCTCCCCGATGGTCATGCGTGGGTTGAGCGAAGAGTAGGGGTCTTGGAATACGATTTGGGCTTGTCGACGAAAATCGCGCAGGGCTTGACCTTTCAAGGCGGTCACCTCGATGCCGTCGAACCATACCTTGCCGCCCGTTGGTTCTGCCAAACGCAGGATGCTACGCCCTAAGGTGGTCTTGCCACAACCTGATTCTCCCACCAAGCCTAAGGTTTCGCCTTCATAAACATCGAGCGTCACATCGCCGACGGCTTTCACATGACCATAGACATGGCTGAACACACCTTTGCGAAGAGGGTACCAGGTTTGCAAATGCTTCACTTGGAGCAGCGGTTTGCAACCATAAAGTTGGTCAAGGTGTGCTTTGCGCTCTGTGTCGCTGATTTGCAGGTCGTGAAGGATCTGTTCTTTCCCGCCTTGCCACTCACCGTCGAGAAACTCCTTGACGATAGGCAACCGTTTGAGACGCACGTCAATAGGAGGTCGGCAGGCCAACAGGCCTTGTGTGTAAGGATGTTGCGGATGGTTGAGAATGTCAAGCACCGTGCCGCGTTCCAAAATCTCGCCGTTGTGCATCACGGCCACGTCGTCGGCAATTTCGGCTACTACTCCGAGGTCATGGGTGATGAAGATCATGCCCATGCCAGTTTCGGCTTGCAGCTTGCGCAGCAGCTTGAGGATTTCAAGTTGCACGGTGACGTCCAAAGCAGTGGTAGGCTCGTCGGCGATGAGCAGCTTGGGATTGCAGGCGATGGCCATGGCGATCATCACACGCTGTTTCTGTCCGCCTGAAAGCTCGTGAGGATAACTGTCGTAGATGGCTTCGGGTCTCGGCAGCATCACCTGCTTGAAAAGCCCGATGACACGGCGTTTGGCTTCGGCCTTGCTCACATCCTCATGTTGCAAAATCATCTCAGCCACCTGAAAACCACATTTATAGACAGGATTCAGCGACGTCATCGGCTCCTGGAAAATCATCGCGATGCGTTTGCCGCGCACGTCGGCCATCTGTTTTTCCGAAAAGTCCTTTATTTCGTCGTCTTCGATTTGGATGCTGTCGGCCTCGATGCGGCTCAACCTGTCGTTGAGCAGGCGCATCACGGCCAATGAGCTCACCGACTTGCCGGAGCCCGATTCGCCCACAAGGCCTAAGGTGCGTCCCGCAAATACGTCAAGGTCAATGCCGTGCACGGCTTCGCTCCATTCCCCCTCGCGGGAGAAGGCGACTTTAAGGTTGCGGACTTTCAATAGGGGTAACGGCATCGCTTTCAGATTTTGCGCAAAGGTATTGAAAAAATGCCTACTTTTGTGCAAAATCTTTCGTCATGAGAAAAACCATCTTATTTTTCCTTGCCCTCCTGCCGATGATGGCCTGGGCGCAATTCGACAAGTATTTCACCGAATCCTCGTTGCGCGTTGACTATTGCCTGACGGGCAACCACAACGAGACCACCTTCTCCTTGAAGGAACTCATCCGCGAACCCTATTGGAGCGGTTCAAAGACCAACCTCATCGACAACTTGGAGTTTGGCAGCTATATCGTCAAGGTCTTCGAGGCTGGAACGGATAACCTGCTGTTTTCCAAAGGCTACCAGAACCTTTATGGGGAATGGCAGACCACCGACGAAGCCTTCAAAATCACCAAGACCTTTGAGGAGTCGGTCATCGTGCCTTTCCCCAAGGTGAAAATCGACATCGCGCTTTGCTACAAGACTTGGGAAGGCCAACTCAAGGAAGGGATGCGCTTCACCGTCAGCCCCGACGACTATTTCATCCGCAACTATGACAACCTTAACCTGCCCGTCTACGAGGCATGGATTGGCAACAAAGACATCACCAAGGCCGTTGACATCGTTATCTTGCCCGAAGGCTACACGCAGGCCGAGATGGGTAAGTTCCTCAAGGACTGTGACTTCTTTGTTGAAAGCATGTTCAACTACGCGCCCTACGACCGCTATCGCGAGAGCTTCAACATCCGTGGCGTGATGGTGCCTTCGGCGGAAAGCGGATGCACCATGCCCGGCGACCACATCTACAAGAACACCGCGATGCGCTTCAGCTTTTGGACCTTCGACAGCGAGCGCTATTGTATGAGCACCGACAATCGTGACATCCGCGACCTGGCCGGACAAGTGCCCTATGACCAGATTTACGTCCTGATGAACACTGAGAAATATGGTGGAGGTGGCATCTACAACTTCTATTGCTCAAGCGCAGCCAGCAACGGCTTTTCGAGCGATGTCATCATCCACGAGTTCGGGCACGGCTTCGCGGGATTGGCCGACGAATACTATAACGACGACACCTATGGCGACATGTACAACAACGATCTTGAACCATGGGAGCCCAACCTGACCACACTCGTCAACTTTGATTCGAAATGGAAGGATATGATGGATAAGAAAACGCCCATCCCCACGCCACGCGAGAAGAAATACGAGAACACCATCGGTGTTTACGAGGGTGGCGGCTACGAGCCGGAAGGCGTCTACAGCCCCAAGATGGACTGCCTGATGAAGACCTTCAACGGCCATGAGTTTTGCCCCGTCTGCCAACGCGCCATCGAACGAATGATTCTTTATTATTCAAAATGAACTACTTAGACATTATCATTGCCATCGTCCTCTTCATCTTCGGTTGGCAGGGCTGGAAAAAGGGTCTAATCCTTGAGGTGGTCACCCTTTTGGCCTTTGCCTTGGGTATCTATGGCGCCATGCACTTTTCGGATTTTACTGCGGCTCATCTGCAAGAAGTCATGGAAATTAATCCTAAATACCTCAATACCATCGCTTTTGTGCTGACTTTCATCGTTTTGGTCATTTTGGTCAACATTGTCGGGAAGTTGGTTACAAACGCGGTGAAAGCCATGAATTTGGGCTTCTTCAACAAATTGGGCGGGTTTGTCTTTGGTGCGGCCAAAGGCTTGCTGTTGTGCAGTACTTTTGTGCTGGTGCTCAATAATTTGCAATTTCTTGGACTGGTCAAGGAGGAGGTGAAGAAAGAGTCGTATTTGTATCCTTATGTGGAAAAGACGGTGCCTTATCTTTACAAGGGCTTCGATTTGGTGAAAGGCTATGCGCAGGAACTGCTGCCTGCCGATGAATCCGCTGGGGGAAACGAAAAAGCTGAACCTTCAGACTCCACAGTGATATTATGACGATTTGTATGGAACATCTGGAAATACGGAAAAAACGGAAAATCTGTTTCTTCCGTTTCTTCCGATGTTGAAAAAGAACACATTCAAATCACGCCGCGTTCGAGTAGCGTCATGATGGTTTCAATCTCGTCGTCCTCGGGATTGTTGTGAGGGTCGTATTCCGTCTTGAGGTTATAGCCCCACAGTCGCGCGAAACCTTGGTAGAAGAAGGCACGCACCTTGCCGCGCAGCTCTCTGACCACTTGGTAGGTAGTGTTGCCCGTCTCGCGGTCGATGAGGCGGACAAGGATCAGGCCTTGCGTGATGGTCAGGTTTTTCAGCTCGTCAGTATATTGGTCGGTGATTTCCTTTTCGGCTTGCTTCATCAGGCGGTTGCGCTCGGTTTTGTCGGCAATGTTGGCTAATATCGAGTCGTATTCCTGCATCTTGGCCCCGGCGAGTTTCGCATAAGGATAAACCTTCTTCACGTTGTTGGCTAACCGACGGCCTTTATTGGTCTCGGTGATTTGCAGATAGCGTTGCATCAAATCGATGTCGACTTCAGGCAGGTAGACCAACAGCGTGGTGTCGCCGTTCTCTTCGATGCGGCCATAGACGACGGTGCCTTTGACGGGCTCGGTGGGCGAGTTGAAGTCGACCACTGCCGACTTGGGCTGTTCCACGTTCCTCTTGACGGCCAAGACTTTTTTGCCGTTGGGCTTGGAAATCATTTGTGCGTATCCGCCGAGGCTCATCAAGGCCACCAATGCGATTAAGGCTATTCTTTTCATCGTTTTGTCTCCTATTTTTATTGGTCAATGCCCGACATAATGCAACTATTGTGCCAAAACAAAAAAGCATCGGACGAACCCGATGCTTTTCTTTCATCTTTTTGATATTCAGTCGCCCACATGCAGTTTTTGCAAGCCCGATTTCTCAAGTTTTTGCTCGGCATAGGCGCGGTCGATGACCAATTCGGTGGCCTCGATTTGCGAGGGTATCTCAAACATGGCGTCGTTGAGGATGGCTTCCATGATGCTTCTCAGTCCGCGTGCGCCCACCTTGAACTCGATGGCTTTCTCCACGATAAAGTCCAAGACCTCGTCTTTGATGACCAGGTGGATTTTGTCCATGGCAAAGAGTTTCGTGAACTGTTTCACCAAGGCGTTCTTGGGCTCGGTGAGGATGCGTTTCAGCGCGTCTTTGTCCAAGGGGTTGAGATGGGTGATGACGGGCAGACGACCGACGATTTCGGGAATCAGGCCGAATTTCTTGAGGTCGGCAGGCGAGAGGTATTGCAGCATGTTGTCCTTGTCGATGGCTTCGTTGCCTCCGGCGCCGTAGCCAATCACGTTGGTGCGTTTGCGGGCTGCTATGAGGCGTTCGATGCCGTCGAAGGCACCGCCGGCGATGAAGAGGATGTCCTTTGTGTTGACGGCGATCATCTTCTGCTCGGGGTGCTTGCGTCCGCCTTGTGGCGGCACGTTGACGACCGAACCTTCAAGCAGCTTCAGCATGGCTTGTTGCACGCCTTCGCCCGAAACGTCGCGGGTGATGCTGGGGTTGTCGCTCTTGCGTGCGATCTTGTCGATTTCGTCGATGAAGACAATGCCGCGTTCGGTGGCGGCCACGTCGTAGTCGGCGGCTTGCAGCAGGCGGACGAGGATGTTCTCCACGTCTTCGCCCACATAGCCAGCCTCGGTGAGCACAGTGGCGTCGGCGATGGCGAAAGGCACGTTGAGCATCTTGGCGATGGTGCGTGCAAGAAGGGTCTTGCCCGTGCCGGTCTCGCCCACGAGGATGATGTTCGACTTCTCGATTTCCACCTCGTCGGCTTCCACCTTTTGGCTGATGCGCTTGTAGTGGTTGTAGACCGCCACGGCCAAGGTGCGCTTGGCTTCGTCCTGCCCGATCACATATTGGTCGAGGAAGGCCTTGATTTCGGCGGGTTTCTTCAGTGTCATCCCCGAACGGGAAAAACTCTTTTTCTCGTCGCCAAACTGTTCCTTGACGATGGCGTAGGCTTGTTCGGCACAGGCATCGCAAATCTCAGCGTCGATGCCTTGGATGAGCAGCCTTGTTTCGTTGGCTTTTCTGCCGCAGAAGGCGCAAACACCTGACTTCCGTGCCATGGATTAAGCCTGTTTGTTCTTGATGAGTACTTCGTCGATCATGCCGTATTCCTTGGCCTCGGCTGCGGTCATCCAGTAGTCGCGGTCGCTGTCGGCCCACACCTTGTCGTAGGTCTGGCCAGAGTGCTTGGCGATGATTTCGTAGAGTTCCTTCTTCAGCTTTTGGATCTCGCGAGCCGTGATTTCGATTTCGGTGGCTTGGCCTTCCACGCCGCCCATGGGCTGGTGGATCATGATGCGCGAGTGGGGCAGGGCCGAGCGTTTGCCCTTGGCGCCGGCGCACATCAGCACGGCGGCCATCGAGGCGGCCATGCCGGTGCAGATGGTGGCCACGTCGGGGCTGATGAACTGCATCGTGTCGTAGATGCCCAAGCCGGCATACACGCTGCCACCAGGCGAGTTGAGGTAGACCTGGATGTCGCGCTTCGAGTCGGTCGACTCAAGGAAGAGGAGCTGGGCTTGGATGACATTGGCCACATAGTCGTCGATGGCGGTGCCGAGGAAGATGATGCGGTCCATCATCAGGCGGCTGAACACGTCCATCTGGGCCACGTTGAGCTGGCGTTCCTCAATGACGGTGGGCGAGATGTAGCTCGTATTGTTGATTTTCGAGATGTATTGTTCAAGGCCGAGGGTGTTGATACCCACATGCTTGGTGGCATACTTGAAAAATTCGTTGTTCATTTCGTTGGGATAGATTTTGGGTTAAGGAGTTCTTTAGTTGCTTATGGCTTATGGCAAATGGCCTATGGCTTGCTTCAACTGTTGCAGCCATAGGCCATAAGCTATTGGCCATCAGCCTTATTTGGACTTTCTTTCCTCTTCGAGCTTCTTGACGAAGTCTTCGGGTGTGGTGTCGGTGTAGTTGATGTTCATCTTGCCTTTCAGGAACTGGGTCATCTTGACGTCGGCCAGTTGGTTCTTCAGCTGTTCGCTCTGCTTGCCGTCCTTCAGGTAGTTGGCCGCAATCTTGTCGAGGTTGGTCTTCATGTCGTCCTCAAGGGTGTTGTAGTCGATGCCGGGGAAGATCTGGCGAAGCACATAGTTCTTCAGCTCCTCGTCGGTGATGATGAGTTCGGGATTGGCTTTCACGATGCTGTCTTCGATGAGTTGCCAACGCAGGCCCTTCACATAGTCCTTCTCGTAGTTCTTTTCGATGTCGTCGGCCTTGATTTCGCCACGGCTGTTTTCGACGAGCCAGCGTTTCAGGAAGGCATCGGGCAGGTCGAAGTGGACGGCGGCCACCAATTCGTCAACCATCTTGTTGAAGAGGATGGGGTCGGCTTCGGCTTCGTGTTGTTTTTCCATTTCGGCTTTCACCTTTTGCTTGAAGGTGTCGAGGTCTTTTACTTCTTGCTTCGGGAAGATCTTTTCGAAGAAGTCCTCGTTGAGCTCGGGCTTCTCGTCGCGGATGGCATCGTCGATGATGATGTTGTAGTCGCTGTCGACAGGAGCGTCTTCGCCCAGCACTTTGGCCACGGCTTCTTCGCTGCCGAAGGCTTTGGCGAAGTTGATGATGAACTCTGCGCCGACTTCCTTGCCGACGATCATCTCACGGCTTTCCTTGTCCTTGATTTGGTCCATGTGGATGAAGAGGCCGTCTTTCTGGAATCCACCTTCCAGCTCCTTGCCGTCTTCGGCTTCGCGCACCTTCAGTTCGAGGCGGTCGTTCTCGCCCACGGTCTCAGGATGGCTGGTGTCGGGGTTGCGTTGTTGCAGGTCTTCGACCACTTTGTCCACTTCTTCGTCGGTGGGGATGATATGGTAGAAGTCGACCATCGTATTGGTATAGTCGATGCTGATTTCGGGACGCAGTGCGGCCTCAAAGCAGAAGTCGATGTCCTCTTCCTTGTCGAGGTCGGCGGGCTGCTGCTGGTCAAGGTCGCTGAGCGGATAGCCGATCAGGTCGAGTTTGTTGTCCATGATATGCTTGTTGAGGCTGTCGGAGACCACCGTGTTGAGGGCTTCCATTTTCGCGCTGGCGCCGTACATCTTCTTGATCATGCCCATGGGCACCATGCCGGGGCGGAAACCGGGCACATTGGCGCGGCGACGCATATCTTTCAGGGTCTTTTCAACGGTCTCTTCGTAGTCGGCTTTCACGACGCTAATCTTGATGGAGATCAGGTTGTCTCCTTTTGTGCTCTGTGTGATGTTCATTTTTATATTGTTGATTATCTATAATTTGTGCGGATGAAGGGACTCGAACCCTTACTACTCTCGTAACCAGATCCTAAGTCTGGCGCGTCTACCAATTCCGCCACACCCGCATACGGTCGGCTTTTGAGAGCGCAAAGATACAACTTTTCTTCGAATTAGGAATTAGCATTCATCATTAATTCTTCACGTCCAACGCTTCGCGCAACGCATTCCCGATGAGCATGAAGGCCAAAACCAAGAGCATGATGGCGATGCCGGGCAGGATGGCCAAGTAGGCCGCGTCTAAGATGATGAAGGCATAGTTTTCCTTGATCATGCTGCCCCACGACGGCATGGGTGGCTGCACGCCGATGCCCAAGAAACTCAAGCCTGCCTCAAGCAGGATGGCCGAGGCGAAGTTGGCCGCCGAAACCACGATGATGGGGTTGAGGATGTTGGGCAGGATATGTTTGAAGATGATGCGCAAATTCTTGAAACCTAATGCTTTTCCTGCTTCCACGAAAGTCGTCTCGCGGATGCTGAGAATCTGTCCGCGCACGATGCGTGCCACCTCGACCCACATCGTCAGGCCGACGGCGATGAACACCTGCGCGATGCCCTTGCCCAAGGCGAAAGTGATGGCGATGACGAGCAACAGGGTAGGGATGGACCACACCACGTTGATGAACCATACCACCGCGTCGTCGACCTTGCCACGGAAGAAACCGCCGAGGCTGCCCACCACGATGCCGATCATCAGGCTGAGCAGCACAGCGATGAAGCCTACCGTCAGGCTGATGCGACTGCCCAAGACGAGGCGGCTGAGGAAGTCGCGCCCGAACTGGTCGGTGCCGAGCAAAAACCTGCGGTGCTTGACGCAATGGCTGCGGATGTATTGGTCGGCTTCCTCCGCAGAGTTGAAACCTGCGGTCGTTGAGCCTGTCGAAACGCCGTCCCTTAGTAATTCCTTATTCTCCACCACCTCAGTCCTCACCGAACCGCTTTCTCCCGACTGATACAGAAACACCGTCGTTGTCACCTTATTAATATGCAGGCTGTCGAAAGGCAAGTAGATGCAGTCGTCGGGCCGTCCGTCGAAAAGGAATCGGAAAAACGGTGTCTTTTCGGGTGGTGTCTCTTTCGGCACCATCAGCATGTCGACCTCGAAGCCGGGTTTCTTGGTGCTGATTTCGAGGATTTGGCGGTTGGCGTTGGGTGTCTTGTCGGGGATGACCACATAGGCAAACAAGGCCAACAAAGCCCAAATAATGACGTAGAAACACGACAGCATTCCGAGCTTGTTGTTTCGGAAACGCTTCCATGCCAACGCTTTGGGTGATTGGCTCTGTTGCTTCTTTTCGTCCATAAGTCCTTCCTTTTTGAGCCGTCAAAAATACAGAATTCGAGGCTGATTTTGAGTGTGAGAAAGAAAAAATGAAAAATTTTGTCGAAAAAATGTCGTCGTTTCGGAAAAATGTAGTATTTTTGCAGCCGCAAATCGAAAGATTGGCGCTACTAAATCAGATGGTGGGTGTAGCTCAGCTGGTTAGAGTACCGGATTGTGGTTCCGAGGGTCGTGGGTTCGAATCCCATCTCCCACCCAAAACAAAAGAGGCCCAAACGAGCCTCTTTTTCAATTTAAACGACATGGCAAGGATAATGGCTATCGACCTTGGGCGCAAACGCAGCGGCATCGCCGTGACCGACCCGTTGCAGATTATCGCAAACGGGCTGACGACGGTGGAGTCGCACAAACTCGTCGACTTCGTGCTGAACTACCTGAAGCAGGAAGAAGTCGAGACCATCGTCATCGGCGAGCCTAAGGACATGAAAAACAACCCGTCCGACTGCTCCAAATACATCGAGCCCATCGTCAACCGTCTGAAAAAGGTGCTGCCCGAAATGAAAGTCGTGCGCTACGACGAGCGTTTCACCTCGGTGATGGCGCACCAAACCATGATTGACGCTGGATTGAAGAAAACCAAGCGCCAGGACAAGGAACTCGTCGACACCATCGCCGCCACCATCATCCTGCAATCGTATATGGAATCTGTAAAAAACCAACCTCTGGATCGCTTCGTGCCTCGCGATGACGCAAAGCGAAAACTGAACAACTGACAACTACAAACTATCAACTGAAATGATATTACCCATCGTAGCATACGGTCACCCCACGCTGAAGGCCATCGCCCAGCCTATCACGCCCGACTATCCCGAGCTTGAGAAGCTGATTGCCGACATGTGGGAGACCTTGGCCCATTCCGAGGGCGTCGGCTTGGCCGCTCCGCAGGTCAACAAGTCCATCCGCCTGTTCGTCACCGACGGCAACCCGTTCTATCCCGACTATCCCGATGCAAAGGACTTCAAGCAGGTGTTCATCAACGCCGAACTTATCGAGACCTTTGGCGACGAGGTGCCATTCAAGGAAGGCTGCCTCAGCCTGCCCAACATCTATGAGGAGGTGATGCGCCCCGACAAGATCCGCATCAAATACCTCGACGAGAACTTCCAAGAGCACGAGGAGGTCTTCGAAGGCATCCGCTCGCGCATCATCCAGCATGAGTACGACCACCTGCAAGGCCATGTCCACGTCGACCGCATCGCGCCGTTGCGCAAGACCTTGCTTCAGGGCAAGTTGCGTGCCATCATGGACGGACGTTGCGATGTCGACTACCGCATGATTTTCCCTCACAAGAAAAAACACAGATAAAAACAGAATACATGAAAAACACCTTAAAAACTACGTTATTCTTCCTGCTCGCTTGTGGTATGATGGCTTGCGGCAACAAAGAACAGAAACTGACGCAAGACGACATGAGGAAGGCTGAGGCCACTTTGCTTAACGAAGACCGAAGCATGAATTTGGATGTGGCCCCAAAAGTGGCTGAAACCTACTGCCAGTTTGTGGAGCAGAACCCCGACGACGCATCGGCACCGCTTTGGCTCTTTCATGCCATGGAAATCAACGTGCAGCTGAAGAATGCCGAAAAGAGCGCTGAGTTGTGCGACAAGTTGCTGGCCAAGTATCCCCAATCGGAATGGGCGCCGAGGAGCTTGTTCCTGATGGGGTCGTTTGTTTACAACGACCAACTCAACGACACGGCCCAGGCACATGCGGCTTTCCAAAGGCTTATCGACACTTATCCCGACAGCGATTTGGTGGATGATGCCAAGAAATCCATTGAGTATCTTGGCTTGACTCCCGATGAGATTATGACCATGTTTATGATGTCACAGTTCAAGGAGGAAGAGGGAGACGAATAGTCTCAATGTGTAGATACCTTCTTGAATAAGAAAGCCTGCGACTTTCCCCGCCAGAGGTAAGTCGCAGGCTTTTTTTGTTTAGTGAGTTTAGAGACCGAAGGCCGCTTTCAGTTCGTCCACCAAGTCGAGTTTCTCCCATCCGAAAAATTCGACGTCCTTGTAGGTCTTGCCGTCTTTCTCGTAGGTGTGTTCGTCCTTGTAATGCACTTCAACAGGGCGTGTGAAAGGCTTGCGACCGAAGTGCCCGTAAGAAGCCGTCTCCTCGAAGATGGGGTTGGTGAGGCCGAAACGCTTCACGATGAAGTAGGGGCGCAAGTCGACCATGTCCTTCACCTTGAGGGCAATCTCGGCATCGCTCATCTTGACGTGGGAGGTGCCTTCCGTGTTGATGTAAAAGCCCACAGGCTTGGCCACGCCGATGGCGTAGGCGATTTGTACCAAGGCTTGGTCGCAGATGTCGGCGGCCACGAGGTTCTTGGCAATGTGGCGGGCGGCGTAGGCTGCCGAGCGGTCCACCTTCGAGCTGTCCTTGCCCGAAAAAGCGCCGCCGCCGTGGGCACCGCGACCACCGTAGGTGTCGACGATGATTTTGCGGCCTGTAAGACCAGTGTCGCCGTGAGGGCCACCGATGACGAACTTGCCCGTTGGGTTCACGAAGAGCTTCATGTCGTCGCCGAAAAGCTTTTGCAGGTCTTCGGGCAGCTGTTTCTTCACCCTCGGGATGAGGATGTTGCGCACGTCGGCCTCGATTTTGGCCAACATGGTTTCGTCGTCGGCGAACTCGTCGTGTTGCGTGCTGATGACGATGGTGTCGATGCGGAGAGGTTTCCAGCCTTCGCCGTATTCCACCGTCACTTGCGACTTGGCGTCGGGGCGGAGGTATGTCATTTCCTTGCCTTCCTTGCGGATGACGGCCAGTTCTCTCAACAGGAGGTGCGAGAGGTCGATGGTGAGCGGCATGTAGTTCTCGGTCTCCTTGCAGGCAAAGCCGAACATCATGCCTTGGTCGCCAGCGCCTTGGTCTTCAGGATTTTGGCGGCCAACGCCTTGGAAAATGTCGTTCGATTGTCCGTGAAGGGCCGAGAGCACGCCACACGACTGGGCGTCAAATTGGTACTCCGACTTGTTGTAGCCGATTTTTTCGATGACCTTGCGAGCCACGTCGGGGATTTCGACATAGCCGTTGGTGCGGATTTCGCCCGCCACGACGACGAGTCCCGTCGTGACTAAGGTCTCACAAGCCACCTTTGAGGTGGGATCGTTGCTGAGAATCGCGTCTAATACGGCATCCGAGATTTGGTCGGCCACCTTGTCGGGATGACCTGCCGAGACGGATTCTGAAGTGAAATAATAACCCATAACAAATTATTTATTAGTTGGTTAATAAGAAATTTGTGTGGGAAGTCTGAAGTTGAAGGGGTTCTTCGACCTTTCGACAGGCTCAAGGCTCAGGAACCCAAGGAAAAAGCATTGGTTTAGCATTTTTTCTTGTGGTTGCAATCAAATCAAATCTTTCCACGATTGAGGCTGCAAAGGTACAAAATAAATTTGAGCGCGATGCTATCGCGCTCAAATTTATTTTGTCAGCTTCTGGAACGCCTCCTCAATGCTCAAATCCTCTTTCTGCAAGGTCTTGATAATCAATCCTCGTTCCACCGACCACTTCATCAGGTTGGCGCGGATGTCGGCGTCGCCCTGCGGCTCGATAATCCAGTGGTTGGCCTTCACTTGCTGCACCTTGCTCACCATCGGGATGCTGCGCAAGAGGTTTTCGCTCACCTCGCTCTCAAACTCCACGATAATGACGTTGCTGGCCGCGTTCTCCTGTTTCAGGTTCTCGATCTTGTCGTCGGCCACCACGACACCCTTATTAATAATGATGGCGCGTTCGCAGATGGCTTCCACCTCCTGCATGATGTGGGTGGAGAGCAGCACGGTCTTCTCCTTGCCGAGGCTGCTGATGAGGTTGCGGATGTCGATGAGCTGGTTGGGGTCGAGGCCCGAGGTGGGTTCGTCGAGGATGAGCACCTGTGGGTTGTGCATCATGGCTTGGGCGAGGCCCACGCGCTGGCGGTAGCCCTTCGAGAGGGCTCCGATTTTCTTGTGCGCTTCTAGGCCGAGGCCCGTCTCCTCAATCATCGCCTCGATGCGCTTGTGGGCGGCTTCGCCTTTCAGCTGGTGCACGCCGGCCACGAACTCAAGGTATTCGCGGACGTACATGTCTAAGTAGAGCGGGTTATGTTCTGGCAAATAGCCCACGATGCGCTTGACGGCCATCGGGTCGTCCATGACGTCGTGGCCTTCCACGCTCACCGTGCCCGAGGTGGGCGGAATGAAGCAGGTGATGATTTTCATCAGTGTCGACTTGCCTGCACCGTTGGGGCCGAGCAGTCCGACGATACCTTTATTAATAGTGAGCGAAACATCGTTGAGGGCGAGTTGCTCGCCGTAACGCTTGGTGATATGGTTGATTTGGATGGACATTGTCGTTGATAATTTGCGACTGCAAAAATAGAAAAAATCACTCAAAGTATTGCCAGTAAGCAAAATTGTAGTACTTTTGCGGCCTCGTTCAATCATCCAAAGTCTGTCTTTCGGACGCGCTAACGCATTGATTTATGGGCGAACATGAATTAATGCACAAAAAAAGTTGGAGCGTAAGGAAGAAAGTTGTACTTTTGCACGCCCTAAAATAGGGTAGTGTCTTATAGAATTGGATAAACATTATTAAACACAAAATGAACTACTTAAGTTACAAGACAGTAAGCGTCAACAAAGAGAATGCCAACAAGAAGTGGTATGTGGTTGATGCCGAAGGACAAATCCTCGGCCGTTTGGCCAGCGAGGTTGCCATGATTCTGCGTGGCAAAAGGAAGGCATGCTTTACTCCCCACAGCGATTGTGGTGATAATGTCATCATCATCAATGCAGAGAAAGTCGTGCTGACAGGAAACAAAATGACCCAGAAGTACTACATGCGCTACACGGGCTACCCGGGTGGCCAACGTACCCGCACCGTGGCCGAGCAGCTGAAGCGCAAGCCCATCTTCGTCCTCGAACACGCCGTGCGCGGCATGCTCCCGAAGAACCGTCTTGGCGACGCCATCTTCAAGAACCTTTACGTCTACGAAGGTCCTGAACACAAGCACGAGGCACAACAGCCCCAAGAACTCAAAATCAACACTCATAAGCAATACAAGAATTAATCATGGAAGTTATCAACGCTTTAGGTAGAAGAAAGACTGCCGTGGCCCGTATCTACATGAAGGCCGGCAGTGGCAACATTACGGTGAACAAGCGCGACTACAAGGAGTACTTCCCGACGAGCATCCTCCACTATGTGGTTGAACAGCCTATGATGCTGACCGAGACCCTCGGCCAATACGACATCAAGGTCAACCTCGACGGTGGCGGCATCAACGGCCAGGCCGAGGCCCTGCGTCTCGCCATCAGCCGCGCCCTGTGCGAGATCAACCCCGAGTATCGTCCCACCCTGAAGGCCAAGGGCTTGATGCGCCGCGACCCGCGTATGGTCGAGCGTAAGAAACCCGGTCAGCCTGGTGCACGTAAGAAGTTCCAATTCAGCAAACGTTAAGCCCTCAGAAGCCGAGCGATTTTGTTTAGTATCCAAATTGCTGAGATTCTTATTGTTAAGACTACTCGGCGATTGTATTTAGCGAAAGTAAACATTAAAAAGAAAACAACACATGACACAAGTAACATTTGAAGAACTGTTGGATGCCGGTTGTCATTTCGGCCACCTCAAGAGAAAATGGAATCCGAACATGGCTCCCTATATTTTCATGGAGCGCAATGGTATCCACATCATCGACCTCTATAAGACACAAGCCAAGATGGACGAGGCTGCAAACGCCCTCTGCCAACTGGCCAAATCGGGCAAGCGCGTCCTCTTCGTGGCCACCAAGAAGCAGGCCAAGGACGTCGTCGCCGAACTCGCCCAAAAAGTCAACATGCCTTACGTGACCGAGCGTTGGCCCGGCGGCATGCTCACCAACTTCGCCACCATCCGCAAGGCCGTCAAGAAGATGACGAGCATCGACAAGATGATGAGCAGCGACGCCTACAAGAGCCTCTCCAAGCGCGAGAAGCTGCAAATCGAACGCGAACGCGAGAAACTCGAGAAGAACCTCGGTTCCATCGCCGACTTGAGCCGTCTGCCTTCGGCCCTGTTCGTCGTCGACATCATGAAGGAACACATCGCTGTGGCTGAAGCCCGCAAGCTCAACATCCCGACCTTTGCCATCGTCGACACCAACACCAACCCCAACCTCATCGACTTCCCCATCCCGGCCAACGACGACGCCTCTAAGAGCATCGCCCTCATTGTCGGCAAGATGGTTGACGCCATCGAGGAAGGTATCACCGAGCGCAAGAACAACAAGGACCTCATCCAAGAAGAGGAAGAGGAAGAAGTTGACGAGATGAACGAAAGCAACGAGGAAGAGGAAAGCAGGGACGACCGCCGTCAGCGCAACAACCGCCGTCCTCGCCGCCCCGTCGCCAAGAACTAATTTAATCAAGAAAGGACACAACAATGAATATTACTGCCTCTCAAGTAAATGAACTGAGACAAATGACGGGTGCCGGCATGATGGACTGCAAGAAGGCCCTCGTCGAAACCGATGGCGACATCCAGGCCGCTATCGACATCCTTCGCAAGAAGGGTATGGCCAAGGCCGCCAAGCGTGCCGACCGCAACGCCAGCGAAGGTTGCGTGCTGTCGAAAGCCACTGAGGACCACAAGTATGCCGCCATCATTATGGTGAACTGCGAGACCGACTTCGTGGCCAACAACGCCGACTTCGTGAAATTCACGAAGGACGTGCTCGATATGGCCGTCGCCAACCGCGTGAAGGACATCGAAGCCCTGAAGGCCATGGAACTCAACGGCCAGACCGTCGAGGCCCTCGTCGCCAACCAGAGCGCCGTCACCGGTGAGAAGACCGAATTGGGTGCCTTCAAGGTTTTGGAAGGCGCTTATGTGGCCAACTACAACCACCCTGGCAACCGCCTCGCCACCATCGTCGAGATGAACAAGGACTTCAACGGCGTTGAGGAAGTGAGCCACGAGGTGTGCATGCACGTCGCCGCCATGAACCCGCTGTCGGTGAGCGAAGCCTCCATCCCGCAAGAGGTGAAGGACCGCGAGTTTGCCGTTGCCGTCGACAAGACCAAGGAAGAGCTTATCGGCAAGGAAGTCGAGAAAGCCCTTCGCAAGGCTGGCATCAACCCCAACCACGTCGACAGCGATGACCACATCGACTCGAACATCACCAAGGGTTACATCACCGCCGAGCAAGGCGCTCAGGCCCGCGAGATCAAGGCTACCGTTCCCGGAACCGTGAACCTCAACGAAGGCATGATCCAAAACATCGCCAAAGGCCGTCTGAACAAGTTCTTCAAGGAGAGCTGCCTGCTCAACCAGGTCTCTCTCGTCGCCGACCCCAAGACGGTTGCCGAATACATCCAGGCCGCCGACAAGGAAGCCACGGTGTGCAACTTCGTTCGCATCAAGTTGGGCGAATAAATCAGCCATCATTTGTAGAGACGTTGCGCGCAACGTCTGTACCAAACCAAATAAAAACGCATTCCAAGATTTTCGGGGTGCGTTTTTTTGTTTGTTTTCGGAAAAATGTGTAGTTTTGCCCCAATAAAATCCTAGTCTTATGAAAAAACTATCCTATTTGATTGTCGCGGCACTACTTCTATCAGCCTGCGCAAAAGAACAACTGCCTCAAGCCAATTACGACATTATTCCACAACCTAAGGAGTTGATACTCAATGAAGAGAAACCTTTTGAACTGAGCCAAAAGACTGTCATTCGTTATGAAGACGGTCTCCAACGCGAAGCGCAATTCCTCCGCGAGTACGTGAACGACATCATGGGCTTTGCCATGGAAATTCAAGAATATCAAGGCCAAACCGACGGCATCGTACTGAAATTGTCTCCCGATGATTTCGACCAAGCCGCTGCCTACGAAATCAACATCACCCCCAAGCAGGTCACCATCAAAGGCGCTGATGCCTCTGGCGTGTTCTACGGCATCCAAACCCTCCGCAAGAGCCTGCCAATTCCCCCTTTGAAGGGGGAACAGGGGGAATTAAAACCCAACGCTCATCTTTCTACTGCTTTTCCTTGCGGAACAATAAGAGATTGGCCAAACTTTGCTTATAGAGGCATGCACCTCGACCCCTGCCGTCACTTCATCCCTTTGGACTCGGTGAAGGTTTACATCGACATGCTGGCCATGCACAACATGAACCAGTTCCATTTCCACCTCAGCGAAGACCAAGGTTGGCGCATGGAAATCAAGAAATACCCTGAGCTGACGGAGATTGGCGCTTACCGTAACGGCACGGTTATCGGGCATAACGGCAACCTTTACGACACCATCCGCCACGGCGGTTTCTATACCCAAGACGAGCTTCGCGACCTCATCCAGTATGCTGCCGAGCGTCACATCAACATCATTCCCGAAATCGACCTGCCGGGCCACATGCAGGCGGCCTTGGCTTGCTATCCGCAGTTGGGCTGCACGGGCGGTCCTTACGAGGTGTGGCGGCGTTGGGGCGTGTCGGAGGAGGTGCTTTGTGCGGGCAACGAGGAGACCATGCGATTCGTTGAGGATGTACTCAATGAGGTGATGGATGTGTTCCCTTCGCCCTATATCCACATCGGTGGCGACGAATGCCCCAAAGTGCGCTGGGAAAAATGCCCCAAGTGCCAAGCCAAAATCAAGGAATTGGGCATCAAGAAAGACGACAAATACTCTGCCGAAGACTACCTGCAAAGCTATGTGATGGACCGCATGGCCAAGGTGGTGGAAGCCCGTGGAAGGCGCGTCATCGGTTGGGACGAGATCTTGGAAGGCAGCGTCTCCGAGACCGCCATCATCATGAGTTGGCGCGGCACCGAAGGAGGCATCGAGGCGGCACGCAAGGGCCACGACGTGATCATGGCACCTTCGTCGCACCTATATTTCGACTACTACCAAAGCGAGGACATCGCCAGCGAGCCTTCGTGCATCGGCGGTTATCTGCCTGTGGAACGCGTGTATGAGTTCCAACCTTTGCCCGAGGAGCTGACACCTGAGCAACAGAAACACATCATCGGGGTGCAAGCCAACATCTGGACGGAATACATCGCCCATTTTTGGCATGTGCAGTACATGGCCTTGCCGCGCATGGAAGCCTTGACGGAAATACAGTGGAATAATCCGAAAGAACGTGATTTTGAAGCGTTTGTGGAGCGTTGCCGCCACATGAAGCAACTCTACGAGCTATATCATTACACCTACGCCGACCATATCTTCAACCCGCAGGTCTGGGCGGATACGGTCGCGCCCAACTTGGCCACGCGCAAGCCCATCACTTTGCGCCAGCAGCCTGCCGAGCAATACACCTACGAAGGAGCGGCGGTGCTCAACGATGGCAATCTGGGTAGGGGCGCCTACAACTCGGGGCGTTGGTTGGGCTTCTGCGGCTATCCTTTGGATGCCGTCATCGACTTGGAGCAACCTGCCGAGATGCAACACGTCCGTTTCCATGCGCTTACCAATAAAGGCGCGTGGATCTACAACCCGAGTCATGTCAAAGTGTTGGTTTCCGACGATGGCGAGACCTTCCGCGAGGTGGCGCAGAAAGAGATTCCCATCTCCACTTGGGCGGACAATGACGGCATCTTTGCCTACGAACTGGATTTTGAGCCCGTCACGGCAAAATATGTCGAAGTCATCATCTCAGGCTACGACCTGCCCGAAGACCATAGCGGATTTGGCAATCCTGCGTGGATTTTCGTGGATGAGATTGAGGTGTGGTGATTACGCCTTCTTCAGCAAAATTACATAAACGGGGAAGTGGTCGCTGTAGCCGCCCATCCACACGCCGCTGCCGAAGGTGCGGAAAGGATAACCGTTGTATTTGCCCCCATGTTGCTTCAGGAATTCCTTGTTGTGGACCTTCGCGTTCTTGAATTGGTAGCTGTCATAGCCATTGGGTAGCAGGGCAGGGGTGAGGATCATCTGGTCGAGCACGCCTGGCGCATCGCGGTAGAAATTGGTGCCGATGCCTTTCTTGTGGAGGTCGTACATGGCATTGTAGAACTCACCGTTGCGCAAGTCTTTCATGTCGCCCGAGGCACGCAGGTGCTCCGTTACGGTCTTGTTGGTTGGGTAGTCGTTGAAGTCGCCCATCATGATGATTTTGGCGTTGGCGTCTTCATTGAGAATGGAGTCGGCAATGTGGCGGCACAGCTCGGCGGCGGCCACGCGGCCAGGCATCGAGCGTTTCTCGCCGCCCGCACGCGAAGGCCAATGCATGACGATGAAGTGCATCGGCTCGCCATCGAAAAGACCACTGACGACCAATTGGTCGCGGGTGATGAAGTCAGGGTCGCTGGGGACAACGGTATGATAGGATTTGCTGTTGGTCGGCTTGAAATATTTCGGGTTGTAAATCAAGCCCACATCCACACCACGGCGGTCGGGCGAGTCGTAATGCACAATTTGGTAGTTGCGGTTTTTCAGCTCGGGTTGGGCCACCAAGTCCTCCAAAACAGTGCGGTTTTCCATCTCGCTCATGCCCAAAACTGCCACGCCGTCGGGCGACCAGTCGGTGCCGATGGTGGAGATGGCATAGGCCATGTTGTGGAGCTTGGACATGTATTTTTCAGTGTCCCATTGGTTGGCGCCTTGGGGCAGGAACTCCTCGTCGTTCTTGTTGGGGTCGTCGATGGTGTCGAAGAGGTTTTCGAGGTTGTAGAACCCGACGAGGCCCACTTTGTAGGCTTGTTTCTCTTGTGCAAAAACACTATTGACGTTAAGGCCCAAGGCCAAAATGACGAGGGCGAAAAGGAAATGCTTGTTCATCGTTTGGATGTTTAGGCGGCAAAGGTAACAAAAATTCGGTCTTTTTTCTTTCTTTGGATGATTTTTCGGTTGTAACAACCAAATTATTCCTAAATTTGCCTCGTTGTTTCCATGGAAGGAAGCAGCAGACATAATGGAAAGACGTTGAACTGACGTTTTATCTGCGACACATTGAATCTCGCAAATTCTAATCTCTCGCACGGTAAGACAATGTTCGACGTCCATTGTTTCGTATATACATTTTTGTATGTATATCATCGAAGCGTGGTCATCGGCATTGTTTATCCTCGAGAGATGGGCAATGCGAGAGCCTAATGTGTGGGATAAGCAAGGTTTTGACTCCCGCGCTTTTTCTTTATGTTTTAAGATAATAGACATTTATCATATGGCATTGGGAGCCTGCCGCAAACATAAAGGTCAAACGATGAAGAATTTCAAGGTGAAACCTAAAGTGCTGTTGGCAATGGCTGTTTTGTCGTTGTTGCCCGTTGGTATGTCGGCACAAGACGGCCTGTTCCAGCGTGGTGTTGCAGATGAGGCAAACTATGGAAACGGCTGCACCAACGGTATGATGGGCAGGAGCGATGGCGCGGTTGGAGGCTACTTCACGGGTCAAGGCTTCGGAGCCACAAACGGCAACATTACGGGCCAAACATTTGGTGCCCCGTTGGGAAGCGGATTGCTTTTCCTGGTTACGGCAGGCATCGGCTATTCAGCGTTAAAATCAAAGAAAACAAAACAGAATCAAACCGAAAATGAAAAATGAACATGAAAAGATTTGGAACTATTGTGACGGCATTGCTGGTTTTGATTGCCTTGACGCAATGCAAGAAAGAGGAACAGCCCATACCTGTAAACGGCAGTGAGGCCGTGACCATCACCCTCGACCTCAAAAGTAACGGAGGAACGAGGGTGGATGTGAATACATCGACAGGCGAGGTCACCTACCAAAATGGGGATGTGATTTATGTGGCCAGTGGTGGCCATTACATCGGCACGCTGACCTACAACGGCACCAATTTCACTGGCGGCATCACCGACCCCATCGTGGGCGAGCCGCTTCACTTCTATTTCTTGGGTAATGTCGCTCCCGCCGAAACCCTTGCGGTAGGCACTACAACGACCTGCTCGGTGGTCATCACTGACCAGACAGAACATCTGCCCGTGATAGAATATGCCCCGTCCAACGAAAACTACGATTCAGGTGCAACGACCTATACGGCTATGTTGTTGAATAAGTGTGCTTTGGTAAAGTTCAACGTGACCACGGCATCAGAATCGGCCACTTGCATCACGGGAATGAAGAACAAAGTGACTGTAGATTTTGCAGAGAACACTTTGACACATAGCCAAGAAGGGAACGGCATTATCACCTTGCCCGCAGGCAGTGGCGAGAAATGGGCTATCCTTTTGCCGCAAGAAGCGGTCGAGGCTGGCGAAGATGGTACTGCCTATTCCGAAGATGGAACGTATACGGGTACTCGCGGTGCTGTGCCTGCCATTAGAAATAACGGCTATCTGACTGTGGGAATAGACATAATGGTTTCTACACCTAATGTGGCTCATGAATATGTCGACCTCGGCCTGCCGAGTGGCTTGCTTTGGGCCACCTGCAATGTGGGTGCCGACAATCCCGAAGACTATGGCGACTATTTCGCATGGGCTGAGACAGAACCAAGAGTGTTTACCACTGGGGCACCTACCAGTATTGCATGGGCAACTCCAACATGCTGACCAAGTACTGCAACAATGCCAGCTACGGTTACAATGGCTTCACCGACAACTTGACAACCTTGCAGCCAAGCGAGGATGCTGCTACAGCCCAATGGGGCAGTGGTTGGAGGATGCCTACCAAAGAGGAGTGGCAAGAGTTATACCAAAACACGACGCATGTATGGACGACGCAGAACGGCGTGAACGGCAGACTCTTCACCGCGACGAACGGCAACAGTCTCTTCCTGCCCGCGGCCGGCAGCCGCGTTGGGACGAGTCTCCACTATGCAGGCACGTACGGCTATTACTGGTCGAGTTCGCTCGACACGGACAGTCCGTACTGCGCGTGGGAGTTCTTCTTCGAATCGGGCAGTTGCGGCATGTACGACGGCCGCTACCGCTCCGGTGGCCTATCTGTGCGTCCTGTCCGCTCCGCGTCCAAGAACTAACCCTTGTTCCGCCCCCGAAGTTTTGATTTTGACCACAATTTACTGAAAGGTGGCTGAATCTCAACTGCCCATGACGTTCATTTGAGTAACAAAAAGGTTGTATGGTAATTAATGCGGTAGGTCTTGCCGCTTAAACCGAATAGGCTGTTTCGCTTAAAAATACGTTAATTGCCTTGCGTGGCCAAAGAATTGGCTGTAATTTTGCAAAACAAAATCTAAATAAGATGAAGAATAAGACAAAGAAGTCTACAAAGTAGACAGCCAAAAACGCCAAACCGAAGGGGTTTTGGCAAAAACTCAAGGAAAAAACTACTGAAAAACTGGCGGATAAGCTGGCAGAGGAAATAGCGATTTTTATTATCGGTTTCATCAGGGTGGTGCTGGTTTCGGGTGCTTTGTGGTTGCTTTCGGCAATTTATGGTGTTCAATTTCCAGCCGAGTATTATCTGGTTTTGTTATTGTGGGTTTTTCGAGGGTACAAGAAGGGCGACTGAACCTCAGCCGCCCTGAATTTACTTCACTCGCCGTCATCGGAGAGCAAAATCCAACCCATCTATACAAGCAAGCTCACGATAGGGTTGGGAATCATTGCGGTCAAGAAGGAGAAAATCACCTCTGCGCAACTTTTTGCTCTTTCATGCTAGGACGCGTTTCCTTTAAGAAAGGGAATTGTTGCCCAGGCGAGCGAAATCAGCAGGCCAACGAAGGGGTTGAACAAGCTGACAAAGGTGGCAATGACGGAGACGATTATGTCGGCACTCGCCTTGCCCCTCTACTATGAATTTCTCATAGTTATAATCGCCCCATATAGCTTGCGGCTTCCTGCAGCCCGTCAGTTTCTTGTTAATGTGAAGGTGACGGTGCCTTCGTTGCATCTGTTGTCAATCTTTGTTCCAAAAGTAAAATCGCGACATTATGTCATTTTTGGCCCTTTAATGTATTGAAATAGCTGAAATACTGTCACTTCAATTTTTTTGCTTTGGACTAATACTCGCTCTACGCGTTCCTCCGTTAGTGCGGATTTGCAATCCGACCATAGCCGAGTATTAGGATTTGTAATCCTTCAAAGATAAATCTGACGGATGCGGTATTTTTTCGGGAAAACGTGACTTTGTTTCAGAATTTGTGTGTTTTTGAAACCGATTTGAATAGGTCGAAAGATACAGAGATAAGGAACGGAGAAAATGCGTTGTCAGACAGTTTTGTTGCCGACATTCGCTCCATCATCGAATAAGGACGGTAGTAGGCATACGCAGCAGAGCAGATTGACAAGCCGCTATTGCAACATTTTGGAATGAGGGGCGGCGTATTGTTGAGGAAGAGCGGAAAGGAGAGAGTCGGGCTGCATACGACACGAGATTAATCCATTTGTTGGCCGATAGACTGAAGGTTGAATACGGCGATGGATATGGGAAAAGAAATGCTTTCTTCGTGTCAAAAACACGACCTCAAAGCTTGCTGATTTCTTCAACAGTTAATCCTGTCCCTTTTGCGATAACCTCCAAATCCAAGCCCAAGGCTTTCAGTTTGCGGGCAGTTTCGAGGTTGGCTTCGGCTATGCCTTCTGCTCTACCTTCTGCTCTGCCTTCTGCTCTACCTTTGGCCATTCCTTCTGCTCTACCTTTGGCCATTCCTTCTGCTCTGCCTTTGGCCATCCCTTCTGCTCTACCTTTGGCCATCCCTTCCTCTAATCCTGCCGCCACGCCTTGCGCTTTGCCTTCTGTCCAGCCATCCAAATGTGCAGCAGCAAAGACGCTGTCTTGGTACATGTAATTCTCCATCTGACGCTGATAGGCTTTCCGCTCCTCGCTGTCCATTTTCAGATACTGCAACTTCTTCCGAGCTTCCTGCAATCCTGGTGCCGTGGTGTCTTCCTTGATGTGGGCGTTCTTCAGGTAGTCGAGCCACTCCTCAAGTGGGGTCTTGGCAACGGCGTTGAACTCGTTCACTCGGATAAGGAAATATTCGGGGAAAATCTCTTCGGGGGTCCTCATTCGCAAGGCGTTCTCGTCTTTGGTCGTGATTTCCAAGATATCGTTGGTGTGTACTCCTCGGAACGTCGTGGTGCCGTGGTAGAGGTAATCCTTGCCTTTGCCGAGGTCGAAATAGAGGATGTTGATGGAATAGACTTTCTTCACGTGGTCGTATTCCTTGCCTAATTCGATGTGCTCGGTGATGGTGCGCGCCACGCCATAGAGGATGCGCTCAAGGTAGTACAACTCGCGCGTCTGCTGTATCTCGACGATGATGATTTCACCCTTGCTGTTCTTGGCTTTGATGTCAACGCGGTTGAACTTGTCCTGCGGGTCGTCTTGGTTGCTCTCGCTTTCCAGCAGTTCCACGATGTGGATAGGCTCGTTGAGGAGCACGGTAACCAAGCCTTCGAGCACGCCGAAGTTGGCCTTGTCGCGCAACATACGCTTCGCAGCCCAGTCGAATCTGATGAGTCTGTTGTCGTCCATCTTGGGGGTTGTTTAGGATTGATACGGCAAAAATACAAAGATTTTCGTTTTGTCGCCAACATTCCAACATTTTTGGGATGAATCTTCAACTTGTTAAATCATTGTTTGGGCGTGTCTTTGGTTTGAAAAGAAGATTTCTTTCGGCTTTTCCCAAAAATCCCAACAAAAAATTCCCAACCCATCAATCTTTTTCCTATTTTTGTCCGTTTTATTCACCCAAAACTTAAAGATAATCCTAACAGTTTCAATATGAAGAAATTCCTACTCATTTTGGCGGTTCCATTGTTGATGGCCTCGCGGCTTGCGGCACAAGTCGTCGACTCGACCGACCTCAACCTCAACGACGTGCCGACGGTCATCCTTATGGATTCCGACTTCGAGGAGTCGTCGACCTCGGTCAACGACGCCTCCACGTTGCTCAATTCGTCGCGCGACGTGTTCAACTCCATCGCGGCCTACAACTTCGGCTCGCTGCGCTACCGCGTGCGCGGCAACGACTCGAAATACAGCGACGTGATGATCAACGGCATCCTGATGAACGACCCCGAGACGGGTCGCCCGGTCTTCTCCAACTGGGGCGGACTGAACGATGCGTTCCGCAACTCGGTGATTGTCGAAGGCTTGGGCAAGACCTACGCCGGATTCGGCGGCCTCGGCGGCCTCACGGCCTATTCGACACGCGCCTCAGAGTACCGCAAGCAAATCTCGCTGAGCTATGCCTTCAGCAACCGCTCCTACAACCACCGCGCCATGGCCTCCATCGGCACGGGCGACTTGGGCAACGGCTGGTACCTGATGGCCCACGCCAGCGGTCGCTATGCGGGCAAAGGCTACACCGAAGGCACCTTCTACCAGGCCTACAGCTACTTCCTCTCTGTCGAGAAGAAGATCAACGGCAAGCACAGCATCGACCTCACCGTGTTCGGAGCGCCCTCGCAGCGCGGCGGCTCGGCTCCCGTGGTGCAGGAGGCCTACGACCTCGTCGGCTCCAACTTCTACAACCCCAATTGGGGCTATCAGACCATCGACGAGAACGGCAAGCAGGTCATCCGCAACTCGCGCGTGAGCACCTATCACCAGCCGATGGCGCAACTCACTTGGTATTGGACGCCCAGCAAACGCACCGAGTTCAACACCTCGTTCTATTACTTTGGCGGCAAGGCCGGACAAACTGTCCTCGAATGGGGCGAAGCCGCCGATCCGCGTCCCGACTACTACAAGAACCTGCCGAGCTACTTCTTGACCAATGCCCACAGCACGGCTGAGTATGAGGCACAACTTGAGGCGTGGCGTAACCGCGACCCGAAAGTCACCCAAATCGACTGGGATGCGCTCTACAACGCCAACCGCAACCACCTTTTCACGGTGCAGAACGCCAATAATGGCACCGACGGCACGGTGACGGGCAAGTTTTCCAAATACATCCTCGCCGAGCGCCATTTCGACAAGATGCAGATGGGCAATGCCACCTACTTTAAGCACGAGTTCATGCCCAACCTCATCATGACGGGCGGTTTCTCCATCAGCGCATCACGCACGCATTATTACGAAAGCGTCAACGACCTGCTGGGTGGCGATTATTACTATGATATTAATAAGTATGCCGAAAACCTCGAAAGCGACGAATGCCAGACCGACCTCAACAACACGAACCATGTGGCCAAGGTGGGCGACATCATCGGTTACAACTATTACGCCAACCGCAACTATGGCCGCATTTGGGACCAGATCAATTGGCTTGTCGGCAACTTCGACTTGTATTTGGGCGTTCAAGGCTCGTTCACCCAGATTTGGCGCGAGGGCCTTTGGAAGAGCGGATCCTTTGCCGACAACTCCTTTGGCAAAGACCAGATGCACAACTTCTTCGACCCGAGCGTGAAGGCCGGTGTGACCTACGCCATCAATGGACGCAACCACCTCGTGCTCAATGGCGTCTTGATGACACAAGCCCCGCAGTTCCGCGACATCTATGTGTCGCCCCGCACCCGCCACACCCTTGTGGAGGGCGACCTCAAGAGCGAGCGCGTCAGTGCCGTGGATTTGAGCTATTTGTATCGTTCGCCCACGTTCAAGTTCCGCCTGACGGGTTATTACACCGCCTACAAGAACCTCATCTGGAACCGCAGCTTCTATTGCGAGAACGTCTACCTCAACACCACGACCAGTGCCAACTCCTACACCAGCAAGTTCGTCAACTTCATCATGACCGACATCAACCAGAAGAGCCTTGGCGTGGAAATGGGCGCAGAATGGAACGTGACGCCGACCATCACCCTGCAAGCCGCTGCCGCCAATGGCATCCATGTCTATAACAACAATCCCATCTTCTCGGTTTATGACGACAACAACGCTTCGGCCTACATCCAAAATAGCGTTGCCTACCTGAAAGACTATCATGTCTCGTCGGGACCTGAGTCGGTGGCTTCGTTGGGCATCAAGTACAACTCGCCGAAATATTGGTGGGTGAGCCTCAATGCCAATTACATGGCCAATATGTACTTCGACGTGAACCCCTACAATCACACCGAGGAAGGCATGTTGCACTACGCACAAGGCGACATCCGCATCGAGGACGTCTTGAATCAAACCCCGATGAAGCCCGCCTTCACGCTCGACTTCTACGGCGGTTTCTCGAAGCGTTACAAAGGGTATTACTTCCTCGTCAACGTGAGCGTCAACAATATCCTGAACAACAAGAGCACCATCCTCTACGGCTACGAGCAACTGCGCTTCAACGCCAACAACCCCGACATGTTCCCCGACAAGTATTCGTATATGTACGGCATCAATTATTTCATCAGCTTGACGGTTAGGAAGTAGATTGCTTCGGTCGTTCCTCCCTCGCAATGACGGTAATGACCATCGTTGACGTCATTGCGAACGGAGTGAAGCAATCCAGAAAAAAGAATAATGAATTTAATACACAATAAAATGAAAAACAGACTATTCAACACAATCCTTCTCCTTGCCGCCGTGGGCATGATGTTCACCGCCTGCAAGAAAGAGTATCCAGAGCCGCCTATCCAGGACTTGCCGATAGGAACGGTTTACACGATTAGCGACATCCTTGCCATGGAGCCGGGCACCGTGTTCACGGAAGACGCTTCGGTGTATGGCATCGTCACCGCCGACGAGCAGTCGGGCAACCTCTACAAGGCCGCCTTCATGCAAGACCGCGCCACGGGTGCCGCTATCGAGCTTTACCTCAACGCCGTCAGCGGTCTGCGCATCGGCGACTCCATTCGCGTCTATCTGAAAGACGTCACCTACGCGATGTACAACAACCTGCCGCAGCTGAGCAACTTCGAGGCCGACGGACATATCGTCATTTTGGCCAACAACAAGCCCATTGAGCCTCAGGTGACCACCATCGCCAACATCAATGCCGGTCAGCACTTGGCTGGCTTGGTGAAGCTGGAAAACGTGAAATTCACGGAGCAGAACACCTTTGCCGATCCGACCACATACGGCAACCGCACCTTGATTGACGCTTTGGATCCGTCCGCCAACGTGATTGTGCGTACTTCCAACTATGCCAATTTCGCCAACGACTCGCTGCCGCAAGGCACGGGTAGCTTGGTGGCCATTGCAACGGTTTACAACAGCACTTGGCAACTTGTCATTCGTTCCGCGCGAGAACTGGAATTTGAAGGCTATGTCCCTGGCGGCGATTCGGGTTTGCCTTATTTCCAGGATTTCAGTTCGTCGTTTGGAACTTACACGACCTATAGTGTGGCTGGCGACGAGGAATGGGTGATCGATTACAATACCGCAAAAATGACGGGCCATGTTGGTAGCAGCAACTTCGCCAACGAGGACTGGCTGATTTCGGCCCCTGTGGCTTTGACGGGTGTCGACCATGTGAAAGTGTGCGTGAACTATGCAGCCCAATACCAGAATCCTAATACCGAAGATGTTACGTTGCAAATCTCCAAGGACTATGTGGCCGGCACCGACCCGTTGACCGCCAATTGGATTCAGATGAACGTCACCTATCCGAACACGGCCAATTGGTCCGATTTCCAAACTGTCGAAACGAGCCTCGACGAGTTCCTTGGCGAGACAGTGACGGTGGCCGTCAAGTTCACCTCTTCGGAGTCGGCCTCGCGCACCTTCGAGGTGAAATACATCCTCGTGCAGGAAGGCATTCCAGGCGATGGCCCGATACCTCCCACCCCGACTCCTGGCGGTGGCGAGCTGCAAACGATGCCTTACACGCAGTCGTTCACCGATGAATTTGGCACTTATATGACTTACGACGTTGCAGGCCCCCAGTCGTGGATGATTGATTACCATACGGCCAAGATGACGGGCTACGCCGGAGGCTCGAATGCCAACGAAGACTGGCTCATCTCTTCTCCTGTGGCGGTTACTGGAGTGAACGAGGCTAAGGTCTCCGTGACTTATTCGGCTCAATATCAGAATGCCGACAATAGCGATGTGAGTTTGCAAGTCTCCACGGACTATGTCTATGGCAACGACCCGACTTCCGCTACCTGGACGAATATGCAGACGACCTATCCGAACACTTCGAGTTTCAATGATTTCCAGACGATTGAGACCAGTCTGAACGACTTCATCGGACAGAATGTCACCGTTGCCATCAAATACACTTCGACAGATGCGCAGTCGAGAACGATTGAGATTCAAAGTATCACGGTTCAAGAGGGTAGCGGTGTGACACCGCCGACGCCGCCGACTCCTGGCCAAGGCGAAGGCAGCGGCACTGCCGACGACCCGTATAACGTGGCCGGTGGTATTGGTTTGCAGAGCGAAGAGCCTATTGCATGGGTGCATGGCTATATTGTCGGTGCCGTGAAGTCGGGCCTCAGCTCGGTCACGGGCAACGCTGACATCAACTGGGCTGGTCCGTTCGATTTGGCCACCAATGTGGTCATTGCCGACGATGCCAGCTGCAACGAAATCAGCCAGTGCATTATCGTCAACTTGCCTGCGGGCAAGCCTCTGCGCACACAAGTCAACTTGATGGACAACCCGGGCAACTTAGGCAAACATCTCGCCGTGAACGGGAAACTCCGCAAGTATTTCGGACAAGCTGGACTGCGCGACAGCGGCGGCACGGAGGAAGACTTCGTTTTGGAAGGTGGTGATACGCCACCCACGCCTCCCACACCGGGGACGGGCATCTTCTCTGAATCTTTCGCCAATGGGCAAGGGGAGTTCACCATTCAGGATGTCGATAATGCAGGCATGAATTACGTTTGGACTTATATGAGCAATTATCATTGCATGAAGGCCAACGGCTATTATCAAGGTGCCCATACCACGGAAAGTTGGCTTGTTTCGCCTAAAATTGACTTGGCCAACGTCGGCGCTGCCACGCTGAAATTCGACCATGCTGTCGCTTTTGCCTCGGCTGAAGGATCGTTCTTCGTCATGGCCTCGACCGATTATTCTGGCGACGTTACGACGGCGACTTGGACGGAACTGAATATAGGCACTTGGCCAGAACCCAATTCCGCTTGGGTGTTTGAGGGCGCTTCTGCCAACTTGAGCGGTTTCGTCGGCCAAAAAGTGACCATCGCCTTCAAGTATACCAGCACGACAGATGTTTGTCCCGCTTGGGAAGTGAAGAATGTTGTGGTGGAATAACGAAACAACAAACTAAAATGAAAAGCCTGCCTTCGGGTAGTTTTAATATTAGAATTGATGTAATGCAAGTTCCAAAATTACCATAAACTTGAAAAGAGTTGTAATCAAACAAGGAGACATATTCTCCATAGAAACGGAAAAAGGGAAACGATATTTCCAATACATTTGCAAAGATGCGTATCAGTTGAATGGAAATGTTATTCGTGTGTTTAAGGACGATACCATGACTGATGTCGAATTCTATATCCATACAATCATCTCCATTGGAGTAAAGCAGTACGGATGGGTGAAAGTCGGCAATGGTCCTGTACCAGACATTTCTAATGTGGTTTTCTTTACGGATGTTGATATGGCTGCTAAGTTGTACGTGTTTAAAAACCAAGATGCAAACTGGAGAATATGGACGGTTAGCGGTAATGAAAAAATCGTGAAGGAATTGCCTGAATACAGATGTGAAGAAGGTTCAGTTTATCCTCCATGTCGTATAATGGATGTCATTTGTGGTAAAGATTTAGGATATAATAGAGACATGAAGGATGTGCCCGATTTGTAAGACCCGAATTTCCCCCGTTTTCCCGAATTTCCAAATTCGGGGGCCGCGAGCATCAGCATTTGCAATGCGAGAAAAAGGGAATAAGACTCCGTGAGTTTTGATATTGAAAAGCCTGCCTTCGGGTGGGCTTTTTTTGTTTTGCATTGCGGCCTCCGTAACAAAATGTGTCTAAAACCTCGTAAAATTCCAAGATTTGGAGCAACTATAGCCTATACTTGCTCCAAATCTATGAAAAAATCGGAGATTTGGAGCGAGTATACGGGTGTTTTTGGGATTGCGAAAATCAAATTTCGGCAAATCTTCGTTTTTTCGGCAATTTTACACTATCTTTGCGCGTTGTAAGGAAAACGAATTTTGAAATGTCAGAGAATCTAGTCATCATACCCACCTACAAGGAAAAGGAGAACATCGAGAAGATTATCCGCTATGTGTTCAACCTGCCCATGGCCTTCGACATCCTCATCATCGACGACAACAGTCCCGATGGCACTGCCGACATCGTGAAATCGCTGATGACGGAGTTCAGCGACCGCCTGTTTATGATCCAACGCGCTGGAAAATTAGGACTTGGAACGGCTTACATCACGGGATTCCGTTGGGCTTTGGAGCGCAATTACCAGTATGTTTTCGAGATGGATGCCGATTTCTCACACAATCCCGACGACCTTTCGAGATTGCATGATGCCTGCGCTAATGGTGCCGACTTGTCGATTGGCTCGCGCTACAAGACGGGTGTCAACGTGGTCAACTGGCCGATGGGACGCGTCTTGATGTCGTACTACGCTTCGGCCTACGTGCGCTTCGTCACGCGGATGCAGGTGCGCGACACCACGGCGGGTTTCGTGTGCTATACTCGCAAGGTGCTCGAAACCATTGACTTGGACAGAATCAAGTTCGTAGGTTATGCCTTCCAAATCGAGATGAAATACACCGCTTGGAAGCTCGGTTTCAAGATTGAGGAGGTGCCGATCATCTTCACCGACCGACGCGAGGGGCAGTCGAAGATGAGCAAAGGCATTTTCAAGGAAGCCGTTTTCGGAGTGCTCAACCTGCGGTGGAGAGGCCTGACGGGAAAAATCAAACCGAGGAAAAACATATGAATTATTACATAAAAAATGCGACACTTGTCAACGAGGGCCAGGCTTTCGTGGCAAGTGTTTTTGTTAAGGATGGCTTGATTGCCAAGATAATACGAGGGAACCAGGCCCCTGATTTCGTTGAAGGGACGGCTGACTCGGAGGCGGCCCATCGACAGGATCAAGGACCTAATACTGAAGTCATTGATGCCACGGGCAAATACCTGATTCCAGGCATCATCGACGAGCATGTGCATTTCCGCGAGCCAGGCTTGACGTATAAAGGTGATATATATACTGAGAGCCGTGCGGCTGTGGCTGGTGGCGTGACTTCATATATGGACATGCCCAACACCATTCCACCTACCACCACGCAAGAGCTTCTGCAACAGAAGTTTGACCTTGCTGCTGAGAAGTCGTTGGCCAACTATTCGTTTTATCTTGGCGCAACCAACGACAACCTGTCGGAAATCGTCAAGACCGACCCGAAGCGCGTTTGCGGCATCAAGGTTTTCATGGGTTCGAGCACGGGAGATATGCTCGTCGACCAGGATGAGGTTTTGGAAAGGCTGTTCAGGGAGTCGCCATGCCTCATTGCGGCACATTGCGAGGATGAAGGCATCATTCAGCACAACACCGCGTTGTATCAGGATATGGTCAATAAGGAAATCGTGGAGGCAAAAGCCACTTTGCATCCAAAGATTCGGACCGAAACGGCGTGCTATCTGTCGTCTTTGAAGGCTGCCGATCTGGCAGCAAAAACGGGAGCCAGGCTTCATGTGCTCCATGTGTCCACGGCAAGGGAACTGGATTTGTTTAGGAGGGATATTCCGTTGAGTGAGAAAAAGGTAACAGCCGAGACATGTCCCCATTACTTGCGCTTCGACGACCTTGACTACCGGAAAATGAAATTCGGAATCAAGTGCAATCCTGCCATCAAGGGGGAAGCGAACAGGGAGGCGTTGATGAAGGCCGTCAGAAATGGGTTGATTGACACCATCGGGTCCGACCATGCGCCGCACCGCCGCAATGAGAAATATACGGGAAACTATTTCACCAGCAAGTCGGGATTTGCCTCTATCCAACATTCCTTGGAGGTGATGCTGGAATGGGTCCGCCTTCATGATCTGACTTTCACGCGAGTTGTACAGCTGATGTGCCACAACCCGGCCATTTTGTACCAAATCGACCGTAGAGGGTTCATCCGTGAAGGCTATCATGCCGACTTGGCTCTTGTGGATATGAACGACGAGCACCAAATCGTGACGGCCAACGAGTTCACCAAGACACATTGGACGCCCTACAAACGTGAGAAGATGCACTCCCGCGTGACCCACACTTTCGTAAACGGCAATTTGGTTTATGTGAATGGCGAGTTCTATGAAGGGAGTATTGGCGAAAGACTTGAGTTTAACCGATAAAAAATGATATGACAATGAAGAAGATATTCCTGATTCTGTCCACCATGTTGTTCTTGGCCTCTTGTTCGGCCCAGTTGACGGAAAAGGTTGAGGCCAAGTTCCCCAACGGCCAGCCTCGGTTGGTGCATTATTACGACAAGCACGACCAGTGTGTGAAAGAGACCGAGTATTACGAAACGGGACAGGTGAAGATGGAGGGCGGCATGAAAGACGGCAAGATGGACGGCGCCTGGACCGCTTTCTTCCCTGACGGGCGCGTGCAAAGTCACGGGACGTTCAAGGACGGCGAACGCACTGGCGCGGCCCAGGTCTTTTATGCCAATGGCAACAAATACCAAGAGGGCTTCTACAAGAATGGGAAGCACTGCGGCAAGTGGAAGTTCTACGACGAGCAGGGCATCCTAATCAAGGAAGTGGATTACGGCGAGTGACCTTTATTTGTTGGCCTTCTCCTCGTCGTTGTTATACCACTCAAGGTAGGCTTCGGTGAAATTCCTGCCCGATTCAACGAGTTTCGTCTTCTTTGCGTCAGAAAGGCCGAAGTCGATGGAGCTGACGCCCAATGTGTCTATGTAGACCGTGCGCTGCCAGTCGTCGCTGTGCAGATGCACGTTGTTTTGGAAGTCGATGAGCGCTGTGACCAAGGCTTTCGTGTAGGTGAAGAAGCTGTTGATTTCCTTCTTCGCCGCGTTGTCGTGGTTGACGAACAGGTTGATGTCTTCCTTGGCGTCCAGGCGGAATCCCAACGTCTCCTTGTTGTAGACGTACTCGTTCAGTTGGATGCTTCTCGTTTTCTTCCTCGCCTTGTTGATCTTCTCGTAGTATTCCGTCCGACGGATGTTGTTTTTGTCGCTGACGAGCTGTGATCGGTCGAAAATCTTGATGGCATAGTTGTCCAATAGTCCACCGTCGACGTAGATATGGTCGTTGCCGCCAACGCCTTTCACGGCGGCGAAAAACAGCGGTATCGACATGGAAATGCGGGCAGCATCGGCGATTTTGACGTCAGGGGTTTGGCTGAAATTGAAGACTTTCGAATATCCCGTTGTGAGGTCGGCACCAATCAGGTTGATTTCCCTGTAAGGTTTGCCTTGTTTGCGCATTTTCTCAAGTTCGCCGAAGGTGATTTCGCCGTTGCCGGTCTTTTGCTCGATGTAGCCAGCCATCAGTTTGCGGAAGAAATCGCCTTTGTACCAGCCGTATTCCTTGAGCAGGCGGGCGGTGTCGCGCACCACGCCCCACGAGCTGTCCATGAAGTTCTTGAAGTTGATTTTCCAAAGGACGTCTTTCAGCTCGTCGGCAGTGAAGCCCAATCCGACCAAGACGGCCACCATGGCACCCGCCGAGGTGCCTGCCACGCGCTCGATGCTTTGCAGGATGCCTTCGCGTTCAAGCACTTCCATGGCCCCGACGTAGGCAATGCCTTTCACACCGCCGCCTTCGAAGACGAGGTTCTTGAAATGATAGTTGTTGAGGTTTTTATTAGTCATGAGCTTGCTTTTTAGGATTTTACTGTTTTTGACTATGACCATTGACCATGACCGCTATTTCCCATTGGGGGGCTGGTCATCGTCACAAGTCATTGTCAATCTATCACCCAACTTGTCCCTTCCTTGCCATCTTTCAATGTGATATGCAACTGGGCGAGGTTGTCACGGATCTTGTCGCTGGTGGCCCAGTCCTTATTGGCGCGGGCTTGCTTGCGGATGTCGATGATGGTCTGCATCAGGCCTTCAACGAGTTCGCCGTTGCCTTCCGAAGCGCCGTTTTCCACCAAGCCCAAAATGTCGAAGACAAAGTCTTGGAACAGCTTGTTGAGTAATTCCAACTCGGCGGGGTTGATTTGCGCCTTGCCGTCCTTGATGGTGTTCACCAAGCGCACGGCCTCGAAGAGGTTGGCGATGACGATGGGCGAGTTGAAGTCGTCGTTCATGGCATCGTAGCAGGCATCCACGATTTTTTGGATGTCGAGGTTGGCTGCGCCATCGGTGGCTTTCAACGATTTGGCGGCTTTCACGGCTTCCATCAGGCGGTTGTAGCCTTTTTCGGCGGCTTGCAGGGCTTCGTTCGAGAAGTCGAGGGTGCTGCGGTAGTGGGCTTGCAGGATGAAGAAGCGGATGGTCATCGGGGTGTAGGCCTGTGCAATCATTTCGTTGCCGTCCTTGTCTTTGTGGCTGGTGCCGTTGAAGAACTCGTCGAGGGTAATGAAGTTGCCGAGCGACTTGCCCATCTTCTGTCCGCCGATGGTAATCATGTTGTTGTGCATCCAGTAGGTGACGGGTTGCTTGCCGTTGGCGGCCACGCTCTGCGCGATTTCCGACTCGTGGTGGGGGAACATGAGGTCCATGCCGCCGCCGTGGATGTCGAATGTTTCACCCAAATATTTGCAGCCCATGGCCGAACATTCCATGTGCCAGCCTGGGAAGCCGTCGCTCCAAGGTGAAGGCCAGCGCATGATGTGCTTCGGCTCGGCCTTTTTCCACAGGGCGAAGTCGACAGGGTTGTGTTTCTCTTCCTGACCGCTTAGCTCGCGCGTGGTGTTGAGCATCTCCTCGAAGTTGCGTCCCGAGAGGATGCCGTAGGGGTGCTCGCGGTTGTATTTCTCGATGTCGAAATACACCGAGCCGTTTTCGACGTAGGCATAGCCGTGGTCGAGGATTTTCTTCACCATCTCGATTTGCTCGATGATGTGGCCCGAGGCGTGCGGCTCAATCGAGGGACGCAGCACGTTCAGCTTGTCCATCGCGGCGTGGTAGCGGTTGGTGTAGTATTGCGCCACCTCCATCGGCTCCAGGTTTTCGAGGCGGGCTTTTTTCGCGATTTTGTCCTCTCCTTCGTCCGCGTCGTGCTCAAGATGGCCCACGTCGGTGATGTTGCGCACATAGCGGACTTTATAGCCGAGATGTTGCAAATATCTGAAAACCAAGTCAAAAGTGATGGCTGGGCGGGCGTGTCCAAGGTGGGCGTCGCCATAGACGGTCGGGCCGCAGACGTACATGCCCACATGTGGGGCGTTCAGCGGCTTGAAAGGTTGCTTGCAGCGCGCAAGGCTGTTATAAATATATAAGGTATTGTTCATTTTTTTGGATTTTAATATTTGCGGCAAAGGTACGAATTTATGTCGTAGACCTGAATGATTGGAAGAATTTCGATGAAAATCGTTCCAACCTATCAATCCTTTTCGTACCTTTGCGCCCAAAGTTTAACCTAAAAACATTAAATCAATGTACGCAAATTTTCAAGAGTATCTGAAGAAGGAATTGGCTCAGATTGAAGCCGATGGCCTTTATAAACATGAACGCATCATCGAGAGCGCCCAAGGCGCCGAAATCATGGTTGGTGGCAAGGTGTGCCTCAACTTCTGCGCAAACAACTACCTCGGCCTCGCCGACAACCCCGAGCTGATCCAAGCTGCCAAGGACGGCATGGACGCCCGTGGCTACGGTATGGCTTCTGTCCGCTTCATTTGCGGCTGCCAAGACCTCCACAAGAAATTAGAAGCCAAGATCGCTGAGTTCTTCGGCACGGAGGACACCATCCTTTATGCTGCTTGCTTCGATGCTAACGGCGGTGTGTTCGAGCCGCTGCTCGGTCCCGACGATGCCATCATCTCCGACGCCTTGAACCACGCTTCCATCATCGACGGTGTGCGCCTCTGCAAGGCCCAGCGTTTCCGCTATGCCAACGCCGACATGGCCGACCTTGAGAAACAACTGCAAGACGCTCAAGCCTGCCGCTTCCGCCTCATCGTCACCGATGGCGTGTTCTCGATGGACGGTAACGTCTGCCCGCTCGACAAGATTTACGAACTGGCCCAGAAGTACAACGCCATGGTGATGGTCGACGAAAGCCACTCCGCTGGTGTGGTGGGTCGCACGGGCCGTGGTGTCACTGAGCACTACAACCTCCGTGGCAAGATCGAGATCTTGACCGGCACTCTCGGCAAGGCCTTCGGTGGCGCTATGGGTGGCTTCACCACAGGTCGCAAGGAAATCATCGACATGTTGCGCCAACGCTCGCGTCCGTACTTGTTCTCCAACTCGATGGCTCCGGGCCTCGTGGCCGCTGGCATCCGCATGTTCGAGATGATGAGCGAAACCAACACGCTGCAAGACAAGCTACACGCCAACACCGAATACTTCATCAAGAAGATGACCGAGGCGGGCTTCGACTGCAAGCCTTCGCAATCGGCCATCTGCGCCGTGATGCTCTACGACGCCCCGCTGTCGCAGAAGTTTGCCGCCAAGTTGCAGGAAGAAGGCATCTTCGTCACCGGATTCTACTATCCTGTGGTGCCGAAGGGCCAGGCCCGCATCCGTGTGCAGGTGAGCGCCGCCCACGAGCGTGAGCACCTCGACAAGTGCATCGCCGCTTTCGTGAAGATTGGTAAGGAATTGGGAGTGTTGAAATAATGAGGAATTAGGAATGAGGAATGCTGAATGTCGCAACGCGACGCTGGGCTTCGCCCCCATTCAGCATTCCGCATTCAGAATTAAACAAGGATATTACAATGAAGAAAATACTTATTGTTGGTTCCGGCGGACAGATCGGAACAGAATTGGTGAAGAAACTCCGTGCAACCTACGGAAACGACAACGTGGTTGCTTCCGACCTCCGTCAGCTGACGGGCGACATCGTCGAAAACGGTCCTTTCGAAAGAATCGACTCGACGCAAATCATGCAAATCGTCGACGTGGTGAAACGCTACAACATCGACACCATCTATAACCTCGCCGCCATCCTTTCGGCCACGGCCGAGAAGAACCCCATGCTGGGCTGGAACGTCGGCATTGGCTCGTTGGTCAACTGCCTTGAAACGGCGCGTATCTTCAACTGCGCCGTCTTCACACCTTCGTCGATTGGTGCTTTCGGTGCCTCGACACCGCACGACAACACGCCTCAAGACACCATCCAACGCCCCAACACCATCTACGGCGTGACCAAGGTGACTGGCGAACTGTTGAGTGACTATTACTTCACCCGCTTTGGTGTGGATACCCGCAGTGTGCGTTTCCCAGGCCTCATCAGCAACCTGACCTTGCCTGGCGGTGGCACCACCGACTATGCCGTTGAGATTTACTACGCTGCCGTGAAGGGCGAGAAGTTCATCTGCCCCATCAGTAAGGGCACCTTCATGGACATGATGTACATGCCCGACGCCTTGGATGCCATGGTCGACATCATGGAAGCCGACCCGAGCAAGCTCGTACACCGCAACTCGTTCAACGTCACTTCGATGAGCTTCGACCCTGAGATCATCTACAACGCCATCAAGAAGTACTATCCGAACTTCGAGATGGAATACAAGTTCGACCCGATCCGTCAGGCCATCGCCGACAGCTGGCCGAACAAGATGGACGACAGCTGCGCCCGCAAGGAGTGGGGCTGGAACCCGAAGTATGACCTCGACAAGATGACGGTCGACATGATCGAGACCTTGAAGAAGAAGTTGCTGTGATTACACAACATAATGTTTCACGAATAGCGGAGACGGGATGTTTCCGCTATTCGATTTTTATGCAACTATGATAATACTCTGGGAAAAAATCAAAATAATTATGATTATTCCATGGAGTTTTGTCGATAACCTGCGCAAATAGGGTAAAAGCACCATGGTTGCGCAACATATCGTAATATTTTCTGCGCAAATGGGTCAAATAATTGCCATTTGCGCAAATTATTTTTCGGTTTTCGCGAAGGGGTTACCCCTCGAAAAGCTCATCCAACACCACCTCGCATTGGACACCTTCGCTGTGGGCGTTTTGTTTTACGCCTTCTGTAGTCACAAAAGTAAGTAGGACTGACTTTTTCGTGCCGGTTTCCTCAATGAAAGTCGTCAGTCTGTCGTTGAGCGTTTTTTCATAGTCTTGGTCGATCTCGTATTTTCCTTGGCAATACTTCATTTCGCAGACGTTTATCGTCTCGTCTTTTCGGTCAATAAGCAGGTCGATTTGGCTGTTTTTCGTTGCCGATGAACTTCGCCAAGAACAAGTAATTGTCTGCACTCCGCTGATTCCCAATGCTTTCTTGATTTGTAGCAGGTGTGCCAAGCAAAGGCGCTCAAAAGCAATCCCGCTCCAAGCGTTGTGCAGTGGGCTTTTGCAGGAGGTCGTCCAGAAATGCTCGTCGTGATACCTGTTTTGGACGATGAAATCAAAATAAAACAAGGTGTAAAAATCGATGAGTTGGAACAATGTGTCGCTTTTTTGCCTTTTTTCGGTGGGCTTTTGGATGTTGCCAAAAGGCTCATAAGTTCTTATGAATCCGCATTTTTCCAATTCTTCCAACACGCTGCTCAAGGCTCCGTTGTCGGTGACGTTGGCTGTTTTCACGATTTCCTGACGGGTCAAGCCTTTGCCTTTTGTGGCCAAAGCCGTCACCACTTGGATGTGCGAGTTGGCTTTCTTGAACAGGGCATGGTAAAGTTCGTTGAACTCGTCCTTGAGGCTTGCGTTTGGGGCAAAAAACAGCATATCAATGTTTTGCGCCACGCTTTTGCTTTTGTCCATCAGCGACATATAATAAGGTATGCCTCCCATGACCATATAACACTCCGCGATTTGTTTCCTTGAATAGGAAAAGCCGTAAGCCCGGAAATAGGTTTCACATTCATTCAGCGTAAACGGCTCGAGCACAATCTGATGCGTGATTCGGTTGTGCAATCCGCCTCTACTGTGGATGAGATTGTCAATCATCCAAGAGGTTGCCGAGCCGCAAACTACCAATTTGATGTCGTCGCGCAACGAGGCCCAACTGTTCCAGAAGTTTTCCAATGCAGCCACAAACCCTGATTTGGCCGTGGCCAACCAAGGCAATTCGTCGATGAAGATGATTTTGTTGCCTTTGGGCATGGCTTCCAAATGTTGCGACAATTGGTAAAAGGCTAATATCCAGTTTTTTGGAATTTCAATCCGCTCGGTTTGGAAATGTTTTTGAATGGCGATGGCGAAGTTGATGAGTTGCTCGTTTTTTGGCACTTCATGCGCACCTGTCAAGAAAAAGGCGAATTTGTCGTTGGCGGCTTTTCGGATGAGAAAGGTTTTCCCGATCCTTCGGCGACCATATACAGCGATAAATTCCGACCCTTTTGAGTTGAGATAATTCGTAAGTGTTTTGTATTCAGCGTTTCTGCCAATGAATTTCTTTTCCATATCAACGAAATTTTCTGCGCAAAGGTATAAAGAATTCCGTAGTTGCGCAACTTATCGAAATATTTTCTGCGCAAATATGAAAAATAATACATGGTTGCGCAAGTTATCAATGGATTTTTGCGGGAAACACCTTACTAACATGACAAAACTCCGTGAGTATGCAAAGTTTTAATGATTTTTCCATAGAGTTTTGTCGATTTTGTGATTTTTTTGAAAGAATTAATAGAACGGGTTAAGGTGTATGGAATGGCGATGGAAAAGTTGATGGACTATGGTTGTGAGAAAAGCATTATCTTTGTACCCTCAAACTATACCTTTATTAATATGCTCTCCAACCTAAAAAAATACCATATCATTCTCGCCTCCAAGTCGCCGCGAAGACAAGAACTGCTGCGCGGCATGGGCGTGGGTTTTGAGATTATGACCAAGGAAACGCCAGAGAATTATCCGGCGGAGTTGCCATTGGATGAGGTGCCCAAATACCTCAGCCTGCAAAAGTCGTTGGCATTCAAGAATGATGAATTGCCCACTGATTATCTGCTGATTACTTCTGATACTGTTGTCATTTGCGAAGGCGAGATTTTGGGCAAGCCCAAGGATAGGGAAGAGGCTGAAAGGATGTTGCGGATGCTTTCGGGTAAGACACATCACGTTGTGACAGGCGTGACGGTGCGCTCGGCAGAAAAGACGGAATCATTTGCGGTGCGCTCCGATGTGACCTTTGCGGAACTGGAGCAAGACGAAATCGACTATTACATCGAGCATTGCCAGCCCTTCGACAAGGCGGGTGCCTACGGCATCCAGGAGTGGATTGGCTATGTGGGCATCAGTGGTTTGGAAGGCTCGTTTTATAATGTGATGGGCCTCCCGACGCGAAAACTGTATCAATGCTTGAAAACGTTTTGACTTTTTTTCTAATTTTGCGCAATATTGTTGTAAAATGGAGAAAAAACGTCCCCAAATACTGATTACCAACGACGATGGCTTTGCCGCCAAAGGCCTGCGCAAATTGGTCACACTGATGCGCACCCTTGGTGATGTGACGCTCGTCTCCACCGATGAGGTCATGTCGGCCAAGAGCCATTCGTGTACCATCCGCGAGAGAATCTATGTGCGTCTTGTGCAAGAGGAGGAAGGCTTCAAGGAGTACCGCTGCAACGGCACGCCCGTCGACTGCGTGAAGCTGGGCTACCAAAAGCTGATGCCCGAACCGCCTGATTTGGTGGTCTCAGGCATCAACCATGGGATGAACGCCGCTTCGACGGTGGTTTATTCCGGCACCATCGGCGCGGTTATCGAGGCTTGCATGAACGGCTTGACGGCTATTGGTTACAGCCTCTTCAGCCTCGACCCTGATGCGGACTTTGACCATCTCGACTCGGCCATTCTTGAAATCACGAAGAAAGTGCTGAAAGAGGGTTTGCCCAAGGGCGTTTGTCTCAACGTGAACTTCCCAAAACGAAGTGAAGAACCATTGAAAGGCATCAAAGTTTGCCGACAGGCGGCCTGCCGTTGGGTGGAGCTGTTCAAGGACCAGTATGACGAAAATGGACAGCAGTTCTACGACCTCGAAGGCACCTTCGAGAGCGACGACATCACACCTGACACCGATCTCTGGGCCTTGCAGAACAACTATGCCTCGCTGGTGCCTACCTGTTTCGATTGGACGGCACATGCCCAAATCGAACCGATGAAGAATTATGAATCATTAAGTATAAAACCATGAAAATCAAGGATAACTTTTGGCTTGGATTGTTGGCTGGCGCGGCCAGTTTCGGATTGTTTTATTTGCTGCTAAGCCTCATCAATTGGGCGAAGTTGGGTGCTTTTTCCGTCCGTGCGCCGTTTCTGTTGGCCTTCATTCCCGGAATCGTCTTGTTCAGGATGATGCTCGTGAAGTGGAACCTCGACAAGATGGGGCGTGGGGTGTTGGCGGTTACTATTGTTGGGATGCTTTTAGTTTTCTTTCTTGTTTAATTAATTGATAACCAATGAAATATTACATCATAGCAGGTGAAGCATCGGGCGATTTGCACGCTTCCAATCTCGTGGCCGAAATCAAGAAGAAGGACAAAAAGGCGGAGTTTCGGGGCTGCGGTGGCGACCGAATGAAGGCCGAGGGCGTCGACTTGTTGAAGCACTACCGCACGATGGCCTACATGGGCTTCGTGGAGGTGGCTGTCAACTTGCGCAAAGTGCTTGGCAACATCACTCAGGTGAAGAAAGACATTGTTGAATACCAACCTGATGCGCTTATCCTTGTTGATTATCCAGGATTTAACTTGCGCATCGCAAAGTTTGCCCATGAGAAAGGACTCAAGGTGTTTTATTACATCTCGCCCCAGGTTTGGGCTTGGAAACGCCGTCGCGTGAAGAAGATTAAGGTTTCTGTTGATAAGATGCTGGTTATCTTGCCTTTCGAGGAGGAATTTTACAAGAATTATGGCGTGGATGTGACCTATGTCGGCAATCCGTTGCTCGACGAGTTGGCCAAGTTCGGCACAGCCAATCGCTCGATTTTCTTGCGTCGCAACAGCTTGGGCGAGAAGCGCGAAATTATCGCTTTGTTGCCTGGTAGTCGCAAGCAGGAGGTGAAACGGATGCTCCCCGTGATGCTGAAAGTGGCTTCGCATTTCCCAGACTATCAATTTGTTGTAGCTGGCGTTTCGTCGCTCGAAAAAGCATTGTACAAGAAAATCATGGGTACTGCTGATGTCTTTTTCGTTGAGAATCAGACCTATGAACTGTTGCAGAATTCGAGTGCGGCCTTGGTGACTTCGGGCACAGCGACCTTGGAAACTGCGTTGTTCTCGGTTCCTGAGGTGGTTTGCTACAAGGCTACAGGCTTTTCTTACCGCCTCGCTAAATGGATGATCAAGGTGAAGTTTATTTCGTTAGTCAACTTGGTGATGGATAAGGAGGTCGTCAAGGAGTTGATCCAGAGTGATTTGAATGAAGAGAATCTCGTCAATGAACTCGACTTGCTGCTCCATAACGGCAAGCGTCAGTGCCAGTTGCTTGAGGATTACGAGGAACTGAAAGATCGTTTGGGCAACGCGGGTGCCTCGGAGATGGCTGCCATTGCGATTTGTGATGCTATTAAATTAAAACGTTAGGTGTCAAATGGTTAGGGTTTTTAGATAGCGTATGAACGATTGGAGCAAATACCCCTTCGTCAGGATGCTGTTGCCTTTTGCCTTAGGCATTTGGTGCAGTTCGTGTCTGCCCTTCCTCCATATCCAATCTATTTCCTTGGTTTTCTTAGCTTTATCCTTGCTTCTTTTTTCTTTCGTCGCATCCGTGACACTGAAAAGGCAGCGATTCAGTTGGCTTTTTGGGACGGTGATGAGCTGCTATCTTTTCATGGCAGGCTATGCTTTGACGCGCGTCCATGATGCTGAAAGCCAGAAAGATTATTTCAGGAATTATGCTGACGATGCGACCTATTATGTGGCTCGGGTTTACGACGACCCAACTGAACGCGAGAAAAACATCCGCATGGTGTTGCAATTGGAGTACCAGTTCGGCGACAGCTTGCCGTCGCGTCCTGTCGCAGGCAAGGTGATGGCTTATTTCCCTAAGTCGGATTCGGCTTTTTCTTTGCGTTATGGCGATTTGGTCGCATTTCCTGCACCGATTCGCGAAGTGAGCGGACCGAAAAACCCAGAGGAGTTCGACTATAGTGCTTATTTGACGAGGAAAGGTATTACAGGGCAGGTGTTTCTTCGCGAAAGCGATTGGCTGGATCTTCAAGTCAACAATGCCAATCCGATTTATGCTTTTTCCTACCGCTTTCGCGATGTGCTATTGACTTCGTTACAACGCAGTGGGTTGAGCGACAATGAGTTTGGTGTGGCTGCAGCCATTTTGTTGGGCTACGACGACAAGCTCGCCGATGATGTGCGCAAGAACTATGTGGCGGCAGGCTCGATGCACATCCTTTGCGTCTCGGGTATGCATGTGGGCATTATCTATCTGTTGGCAAGTTTCTTGCTGGCTTTCCTTAATCACAAGAAGTGGCAAAAAATGTTGAAGCACTTGCTTTTGCTCGCCTTGATATGGTTTTATGCGCTTATCGCCGGCTTGTCGCCTTCCATTTTACGCTCTGCGTTGATGATTTCGTTTGTCATCATCGGTGAACTGATACGACGGAAAGGATTTATTATCAACTCAATAGCGGCTTCTGCGTTCGTCTTGTTATGCGTCAATCCGAACAACCTGTTCGAAATCGGTTTCTTGTTATCCTATTCGGCGGTCATTGGTATTGTGGTGTTGCAAAGGCCAATCTATAACTTGCTGTATTTCAAGAATAAACTGTTGGATAGAGTTTGGGAGATTACGGCCGTTGCCCTTGCGGCACAAATTGCCACGGTCCCTTATACCTTGTTCTATTTCAACCAGTTCACTACCTATTTCTGGCTCAGCAACCTGTTTATGACTCCGATCTCGTTTGTCGTGGTCATCAGTGGCATGGTGTTGCTCTTGGTTTCATGGATTCCTTTCGTCAACACTTTGGTTGGCTATTTTGTTTGGGGTGCGGTTTATGTGATGAATTGGGTCGTCGCCACGATAGAACGATTGCCTTTTTCGATTGTGAAAGGCTTGTATATCAGTGATTTTGAGTTTACGATGCTGCTTTTGGCGTTTGTCCTGCTTTTGCTGATGGTTTCGCTACGCAAACGCCGTTTTCTCGTGGCCGTGTTGTCGTCACTATTGTTGTTTATGGTCTCGCTCACGGTCCGGTTGTATCAGGCTGATAACCAAGATGCCATGGTCGTTTACAGTCTCCGCAACCATACTGCCGTAGATTTTGTCAGTGGTGGGCAACATGTGCTTTTGGCCGATTCCACTTTGATGGCCGACGAATCGACGCTCGATTATAGCGTGAAGGGGAGTTGGGCAAAGCGTCATCTTTCGTTGCATCCACAAGTGATTGGTTTTGAGGAGGATTTTGAGAATGCTTATCTTTGCAAGAAGTCGAATTTGGCCTCCTTCGACGGAAAACTGTTGGCTTTGTGGAATGACGAGCGTTTCACCGATACCTTGTCTTATCGTTTGCCTGTCGATTATCTCTTGGTGATGGGTAGGCAAAATCCTGACATCCAGTCGGTTGTTAATGGCTATGAAGCCAAAATGCTGCTGATTGACGGCACGGTTCCTCGCTATTTGGCCGAAAAATGGATGGTGCAGGCCACTGAAAAACAGCTTCCTGTTTACGATTTGTCGGCTGGGGCTTTGGTGGTCGACTTGGGCGAATAGGCCGTGATGACAACCGCCGAAAGAATCAAGGCGATACCGATGGCCAAGTTCAGTCCAAAGCTTTCATGGAAGACGAAAATGCCGATGAGGACCGCTGTCAGAGGTTCCAAGGCACCAAGGATGGCCGTCGACGTGGCTCCGACATATTTTGAGGCGTAAACCATTAGCACCAGTGAAAGCGTGGCAGGCACCACGGCGAGCCAACCTGCATAGAACCAGCTTGTTGCGTTTTTGGGTAGTTGAAGTGGGTTGCCCGTGACCCATGCAAAAACCGCCATGCCGAGGGTGCAATAGCCAATCACATAGAAGTTGATCTTGAACGACGACATCTGCAATGGGCAACGGTTCACCACTATAATATATATGGCGTATGTGAGGGCCGAGATGAGCACGAGAATCACGCCGGTGGGGTTGAGGGTGCCGCCCGAATCGCTCCAATACAGCAGCACAACGCCGACTAACGACAGCACGATGGCCGCCACGGTCTTGAGGGTGACTTTTTCGCGGAATAGCACCGCCATGATGACTGCCGTCATGATGGGGTAGGTAAAGAGAAGGGTGGAGGCCACGCCTGCTGCGATGTACTTGAAACTGGAATACAACGTCATTGATGAGGCGATGAAAAGGAGTCCCAAAGCGGTTAGGATACCGAACTCCCGTTTTGTGACTTTAAGGCTTTCCTTCCTGAAAACCAATATCATGGTGATGATGATCCATGCGATTCCGAAGCGGCAAAAGAGCACCGAGCTGGTGGTCATGCCTTGCTCGTAGAGTTTCAGTGCGCCCAAGGGGTTGGTGCCGTAGAAAATAGCGGCCAAAATGCCGCTGATGGTTCCAAAAAGCTTCTTGTTGCTTTTGATGTTGTTCATAAAATAAAGAATATCAAATTGTTATGTAAAAATATAACGGCTCTGAAAAGCGGCGCAAAAGTAGTGAAATCTTTGATACATTGTCGCATTTACCCATTCCTGAAACCGAAGAACGGCCTATACGGTTGCTCCGTAGGAGCTTGCTTTTAATAACAACGTGCTGGATTCCAGCAAACAACGTGCAACGTACCAGCAAGTTATGCTCCGTAGGAGCTGCCTTTTAATAACCAAGATGTAGCGAACTGGTAGGATGATGCTCCGTAGGAGCTTTCTTTTGTTGGTCTCTTGTAATTTGCCTCAAAAAAATGCTGTTTTTAACATGTTGATAAACAGATAAATAAATAATAATTTCAAAAAAAGTTGAAAAAAATCTCAAAAAATGCTTGCCAGTTCGGAAAAAGGTCGTACTTTTGCACCCGCAAAGCAAAGCAATAGAGTTCTTTTTCAGGCTGGTCCGGTAGTTCAGTTTGGTTAGAATGCCTGCCTGTCACGCAGGAGGTCGCGAGTTCGAGTCTCGTCCGGACCGCTCACAGAGCAACCCCAAAAAGGTTGCTTTTTTTATATCCATTCCCGAAAGTAATTGACTATGTCATTCATCGATGAAATCAACCGTAGGCGTACCTTCGCCATCGTCAGCCACCCCGACGCGGGTAAGACCACTCTGACCGAGAAACTGCTGCTTTACGGCGGCGCCATCCAAGTGGCCGGTGCCGTGAAGTCGAACAAGATCAAGAAAACCGCCACGTCCGACTGGATGGAAATCGAACGGCAACGCGGTATCTCGGTGGCCACCTCAGTGATGGGTTTTGATTACAAGAATATCAAAATCAATATTCTGGATACGCCTGGCCACAAGGATTTTGCCGAAGACACTTTCCGCACATTGACGGCTGTGGACAGCGTCATCGTGGTCATTGATGCGGCCAAGGGCGTTGAGTCGCAGACCGAGAAATTGGTCGAAGTGTGCCGTATGCGCAACACACCTATTATTGTTTTCATCAACAAGATGGACCGTCCGGGCATGGACCCGTTTGAGCTTTTGGACGAAATCGAGCAGAAGCTGAACCTGAAACTCACCCCATTGAGCTGGCCCATCAACAGCGGACCCAAGTTCAAGGGCGTTTACAGCATCTACGACAAAAGCCTCTACCTTTTCAATTCCGACAAACAGCACATCACCGAGGGCATCGCTTTCGACGACCTCGCGAATCCCGACCTCGACAAGATGATTGGCGAAGATGCCGAAACGCTGCGCAACGAGACGGAACTGGTGCAAGGCGTTTACGACAGCTTCTCGCGCGACGCGTATTTAAAAGGTGACATTTGCCCCGTGTTTTTCGGTTCGGCTTTGAACAATTTCGGCGTGAAGGAACTGCTGGACTGCTTCATCGAGATTGCGCCCACGCCCATCGGTCGCGATACGGTGGAGCGCCGCATCGAGCCGACGGAGGAGAAGTTTACGGGCTTCGTCTTCAAAATCCACGCCAACATGGACCCCAATCACCGCGATCGCATCGCGTTTGTGCGCGTGGTGTCGGGCCGCTTTGAGCGCAACAAGAACTACTTCCACGTGCGCCAACGCCGCGAACTGAAGTTTTCGAACCCAACGGCTTTCATGGCACAGAAGAAATCCGTGCTCGACGAAGCCTATCCTGGCGACATCGTGGGCCTTTACGATGCGGGCAACTTCAAGATTGGCGACACACTGACCGAAGGAGAGATCCTTAATTATAAAGGTATCCCGAGCTTCTCGCCCGAGCAGTTCCGCTATGTGGAGAACGCCGACCCGATGAAGTCGAAGCAGTTGGCCAAGGGCTTGGAACAACTCACCGACGAAGGCGTGGCCCAGCTCTTCACGGGCAAGATGACAGGAAGGAAAATCATCGGCACGGTGGGCGAGCTTCAGTTTGAGGTCATCCAATACCGCTTGCTGCATGAGTACAATGCCTCGTGCCGCTACCAGCCCATTTCGCTTTATAAGACCGCTTGGATTACCAGCGATAACCAAGAGCAATTGGCTGATTTCAAGATGCGTAAGGGACTGAACCTCGCCGAAGACAAGGACGGTCGCGACGTTTTCTTGGCCGAATCGCCCTACGCCTTGCAGATGGCGATGGAGAAATATCCCGACATTGAGTTCCATTTCACCTCGGAGTTTTGAGTTTTTTTTCTCACGGAGATCGCAGGTTTTTCCTACGCTGCTCGTGTTGACTCGCGTTGCTTTATTCTGACGCATGGCGTGTTTTATTTGACAGGGGTTGCTGTCCTTGCGGACTTCACCCCTGCTTAATGTCCGCCATCGCTCCGCGACTGTTGTAGCGGACACTCCAGAACCCTGAAAGGGTGACGAGATGTCATCGGGCGATTTCAATCCCCGTATGAGTGTGGTGGTATGAATCCCTGACGAAAAAGAAAAACGACAAAAAATCGTGGGAATTTGTGTTGGGGAAATGAAATTATTCCCTAACTTTGCGCCAATCTTAAATATTAAATGTCAAATCTTAAATCAATTACGCTTATGGGTAAATTTATGCAAGAATTCAAGGAGTTCGCCATGAAGGGCAACGTCATGGACATGGCTGTCGGTGTGGTCATTGGCGGCGCGTTCGGAAAAATCGTCAGCTCGTTAGTGTCTGACATTATCATGCCGCTCATCGGCGCCATCACTGGTGGCCTCAACTTCACCGACTGGAAGTGGGAAATCATGGCCGAGCAGCTTAATGAAGCTGGCGAAGTCGTCAAACCGGCCCTTTGTCTGACTTGGGGCAACTTCCTGCAAGTCGTGTTCGACTTCATCATCATCGCCTTCTCGATCTTCTTGGTCATCAAGGGCATCAACAAGCTGAAGAGACAACCCGAGCCGGAGCCTGAGGCACCTGCCGCTCCCGCTGGCCCGACGCAAGAGGAACTCCTCGCCGAAATCCGCGATTTGCTGAAGAACAAGTGATTTTTTGGTTTTCGCTGTTAGCTTTGAGGGCGCATCTGTTTTGAAGGTGCGCCCTTTTGCGTATAATCCGCGCAAACGACAATTTTTTGGCACTTTACGCGGATTATAACTTTATTTTCCACGTTAAGCGCAGTTTTTTGTTGCTTTACGCGGATTATGATTTTATTTTTGGCTATGAAGGCATAAAAATATGCTCTCATAGCCAAAAATCGGCCATTTTTCGGAAATTATATGGGCTTTCGGCAAAAAACACTACATTTGCACTCTCAATGACATGGGTCTATGAAGCGTAAACTGCTGCTTATATTAGGTTTCCTGCTGTGTTTCGCCTTCACCGCGAGGGCGACTCACCAGCGCGCTGCCGAAATCACCTATACTTGGCTCGGTGGCAACGCATACGAGTTTACGCTCACCACTTACAACGTGCCTAATGCCGCCTGGGAACAGCGCGATTCGTTGTTCGTCAGTTGGGGCGATGGCAGCGAGAACTATATCCCCCGCGTCGATTGGCATAATCAGGGCAACGATTGCGTGGTGAATCATTACAAGGCTGTCCATAACTATTCAACCTCAGGGACTTACACCATCAGCATGGAGGATGCCAACCGCAATTTCGGCGTCGTCAATGTGCCCAATTCGGTGATGGTGCCCATGCACATCGAGACGGAACTGGTCATCAACCCGTTCCTCGGCTACAACAACTCGCCGCAGTTGCTCAATGCGCCACTCGATAGGGGTTGCGTTGGCAAACTCTATCTCCACAATCCCTCGGCCTACGACCCTGATGGCGACAGTTTGAGCTACCGACTCGTTAACTGCAAGGGCCAAGATGGCTTGGATATTGCTGGCTATACTTTTCCGCAAGCATCGCAAACATTTGAGATTGATGCGATTACGGGTGAGCTGCGATGGGATGCCCCAGTCCGCCAGGGCGAATACAATGTGGCCATCATGGTGGAGGAATGGCGCCATGGCGTGAAAATCGGCTCTGTTGTTCGCGACATGCAAATCTTGATCTCAGTTTGCGACAACGACTTGCCGCAAATCCAATGCGACGATGAATATTGCATCGTGGCCGGCGAGCAGCTCGACTTTGTCATTTACGCTTCCGACCCCGACGGCGACAACGTCACCTTGACCGCCTCGGGCGCACCGCTCGAGGTGGCGGTCAGTCCGGCAATCCTTAACCCGGAGACGGCTTTTGGATTGCAGCCACAGATGGAGTTCCTTTGGAATACCACCTTCGCCCATGTCCGCAACACGCCTTATCAAGTCGTTTTTCATGCCAAGGACGACGACACGCCCGTCAGCCTGACCAATTTCAAAACGGTGACCATCAATGTGATGGGTCCGAGAGTAGAACATTTTTCCGCCGAATTGCAGGGTCATGATGTTTCGTTGACCTGGAATCCCTATCCCTGCCCCAATGCGTCAGCGTTTTTGTTGTATCGCAAGGCAGGTTGCGATGGCTACGAACCCGATGCGTGTGAAACGGGCATCCGCAGTGGCTATCAATTGATTGCGACATTGAATGATGTGTCAAATACTTCGTATGTCGACCATGACCTCCCGCAAGGCGTGGCATACGAATACCGCATCGTGGCTCGTTTCCCCGATGGGGCGATGAGCATCGTCAGTGACGCGGTTTGTGTGGAATTGAAAAACGACAGCCCGCTGATGACCCACGTCAGCAACGACAGCATTGACCTCGCTTCGGGTCAAGTCAGGGCATGTTGGATACAACCAAAAGAGATTGACGGACAATATGTTGCGCCCTTCAGCTATGCTTTGACCCGCGTCAGCGATGGAGCAACGGCTATCGTTTACGAAGGCGCCGACACGAGTTTCTTGGATGCGGGTGTCAATTTGGGTGAGGTCGGCACATTAATATATAAGGTGGAGATGCGCGACGCCAACCAGCAACTGATGGGGTCGAGCGCTACGGCTGCGGCTGTCATGCTTGCGGCTACTTCGACGTTTGAAGAAGCCCGACTTTCGTGGACCGAAGCGGTGCCTTGGCTTGTAGATAGCACACAGGTTTTCAAGGAGATAGGAAATCGTTTTGTGAGAATAGCCACGACTTCGGCTTTTGAATATGTTGATGCGGAAGTGGAAAGCGATGAGACTTACCGCTATTACGTCCGCACTTTCGGCCACTATACGATGGAGGGCATCATGCGGCCTTTGGTGAACTATTCCGCCATCAAGACGGTGCGCATCGGGCACGAGGAGCCGATGGAAGAGTTTTCTTACACGCTGCCTAACGTGATCACGCCCAACGGCGATGGCTTCAATGACGTTTTTGAGCCAAAGGTGACAGGACTTGATCGGATTGTGGGAGCCAAAACCGTGATTTTCAACCGTTGGGGCAATATCCTTCACGACACCGACGACCCGCTCATCCAGTGGGACGGCAAGAGCAAGATGACGAAATTGGACTGCCCGACAGGCACCTATTTCTATATTACCAACATCACCTACATCGGCGAGGCAGGGGAGGATCAACTGCACCTGCAAGGTTCCATCACCATCGTCCGGTAAAAACAGTAGAGACGCAAAATTTTGCGTCTCTACCCATAATTCGTTTAATTCGCAAAATTCGCCGTTTTCAAAAACAGCAATTCGCCGAATCAATATTTCATCATCTCGATGAGGTCGACCATGCGGTTGGAATAGCCCCATTCGTTGTCGTACCACGACATGATCTTCACCATCTTGCCCATCACCATCGTGCTTTGGGCATCGAAGATGGAGCTGTGCGGGTTGTGGATGACGTCGCAGCTCACGATCGGGTCCTCGGTGTATTCGAGCACGCCCTTCATCGGGCCTTCGGCGGCTTCCTTCATGGCGGCGTTGATCTCTTCCTTGGTGGCTTCGGTCTTCAGCATGCAGACGAGGTCGACGAGCGAACCCGTAGGCGTGGGGACGCGGACGGCGATGCCGTCGAGCTTGCCGTTCAGTTCGGGGATGACGATGCCCACGGCCTTGGCGGCGCCAGTGGTGGTCGGGATTTGCGACATGGCGGCCGAGCGGGCGCGGCGCAGGTCGCTGTGCGGACCGTCGAGGATCACTTGGTCGTTGGTGTAGCTGTGGATGGTGGTGATGTAGCCCTGCTCGATGCCGAAGCGGTCGTTCAGCACCTTGGCCACGGGAGCCAGGCAGTTGGTGGTGCAGGAGGCGTTGCTCACGCACTCGATGTCGTCGGTCAGGTCGTTGTTGTTGACGCCCACCACGATGGTGGCGTCGATGGCGTCCTTCGAGGGAGCCGAGAGGATGACCTTCTTGGCGCCGTTCTTCAGGTGGTCGCCATAGCCGCCCTTGCTGCTTTCCTTCGAGCGGAACACGCCGGTGGACTCAACCACCACGTCGGGGGTCTTGCCCCACTTGATGTTCAGCGGCGAGCGTTCGGCCGTGACGGGGACGCGCACGCCGTTGACGATGAGTGCGGTTTCGTCGTATTCCACCGTGCCGGGGAACTTGCCCTGGGTGGAGTCGTATTTCAACAGGTGGGCCAGCACCTTGGTGCTCGTCAGGTCGTTGACGCCCACGATTTCTAAGTTCGGACGTTCGCAGATGATGCGGAACACGTTGCGGCCAATGCGGCCGAAACCATTGATACCTACTTTAATCTTTTCCATTGTAGTCGTGTTAGTTGTTTGTTCGTATTAAAATGAAAGTGCAAAATTACCTATTTTTTTGATTCATTATGTCATTTTTTCGTATTTTTGCGGGCTCAAAATAGGTGAAAAATAATGAAAAACAGGTGTAACTTGTTGAATATGAATAAATTAAATCTTAAATCTTTAAATAATACCAAATCATTAAATCTCAATTAAATGAAAACAACCAGATCTTTGAAAACTGTCGCGTTTGCGCTTGGGCTGGCGGCCATGACGTTGCCGGCCACGACCTTGAACGCACAAGGCAGACCAGGAGGCTTGTTTGGCTCCAATGCGCCCACCGAACAACCGCAAGGCGGGCTGATGGGCAACCGCTCGGGAAGCACTGGTGCCTACAAAATCACTGTCGAACAGTTCGGCGGCGAGAATGGCGGTGGCGAGGGAGGCTTCAACATCGGCACCGAGCAATTTGGCGCCCCGCTTGGCAGCGGACTCTTCATCATGGCTGCGGCTGGCGCGGCCTACGCATTTTCAAAAAAACGTAAAAAACAGGAAAACAACTAACAACACATCAAGACAAAAATGAAAAAACTTAGCACAATCATCATGGCTTTGGCTCTCGTGCTTGGTATGAGCCAATGCAAGAAACAGGAAACACCCACCACGGGCAACACCACGCCCACCAACCCGGGGGTGCACATCACCGTGAACGTGGGCGACCAGGACGGCAAGGACGGCAAGGACAATAACGGCGAAAAACACAACATCGCCCCGGCTTACGGCCTGTTTGCCTTCACCCAAGGCGATGTCCTCTATGTGGGCCACAACAGCAAATACGTGGGCATGCTGACGTTCAACGGTGCATGTTTCGACGGCACCATCTACCCGGACGCAAGCGTCACCGACCAGCCCCTGCACTTCTACTTCGTAGGCAATGCGGAGGTTACTGGAACGCCTGAGGCGAATCAAACCACTTCGCTCAGCATCAGCATTGCTGACCAACACGAGAACCTGCCCGTGCTTTCCTACGGCGCTTCCACGATGCCTTTCACCGGCGCAGGCACCACCTATTCCACCACGCTGAAGAACAAGTGCGCCTTGGTGAGGTTCGACCTTCAGAATCAAGGGAATTATGTAGTTACCCTGTCAAACGTGCCTACGCAGGCCACCGTCAACTTCGCCAATCCTACTTCTGAGACCGCCATTGTGGCCACCGAGGGCCAAGCCAACGGCAATATCACGCTTTATGGCGAGAGTGGAAACACCATGTACAGATGGGCCATCCTGCTGCCTGGCACCAACCTTTCCCCTTCCGTCCACACCAATTTGACTTGGAATGGAGAAGGCCAGCTGCCTGCCATGGGGAACAACACCTATATCAACTCAGGCCTCAGCATTAACAATCCTTTGCCTTTGCCTGATCCGCCTGCGGCAGCATACGCCGTTAAGACAAGTGGCGGTACGTTGACCCAATTCTCGGTGAGTGCGAACAAGAAGGTCTATTTCTCGAAAGGAAACTTAAAGGCTGACTTCACCAGTGGTGGTTACGCCCAGGGCTGGAGCTTCCACGACACTCAGTTTGGCGAGGTTGCTGGCCCTACAATGAATTTGGATAATCCCAATGATAAAAGATATTATGTTCACGAACAATCTGGATCTAATACGAATAACCCCGCTGCCCCGAATGGAATAATTTTTATAAATCATCAAAACTACGGAGATAGATTCACTTGGGGGTATTTCAGCAGTATTACGCTAGCAACAACGGAGTATGTTCATTCAGAAGAGGATTTGAGCAAGACTGCAGCCGTAGCCAAAGACTGGGGCTGTGTGTTTACGGAGAATAGTCAAGAGGGTGGCAATTGGCGCACACTGAGTGCAAACGAGTGGATTTATTTGTTCAATGGCCCATCCACAGTGAGGGGAGACAAACGTTTCTTAAGGGTAAGAATAAAGAAATTTTATATCAATCCCATTGACGAAAGTTGGAGTGAAGACTGCTGGGGAGTCTTCGTGTTTCCCGATAATTACCAAGGCTCAAACCTCAACGGCACTTACACTTTTAATTCTAACACTGTTACTCAAATTGATTATAGTGATGCTAATAGTAATGCTGATGTGGCTCAGATGCTGAACGACGGGGCCGTGTTCTTGCCGTGTGTAGGCTATCGTTATGATGATAGGTACTATGATTATGTTTACTATAGTATGGGTTATAATGTTGGCGCCGGTATTGGTTACTATTGGTCGTCCACTCATATTGACGGTACTACTAACTATGCGAAGGGCTTGAAATTTGTTGTTGCAGGTTCCGGCACTAATAGTACTACTGGAGTTTCAATTGTGGATTTGCCCCGCAATTATGGCTACTGTGTCCGTTTGGTGTGGGATGCCAACTAAGCGGTTCGCAAGGAGGCGGGATTTCCAATTCCGCAATCCGGGGGAAGGGAGATTTTCCATTCCCGCATGAAGATCGTAGAGACGTCACATTGTGGCGTCTCTATGTGTTTTTTGCCTGCCGGGGTTTTCGGAAACCCCCTGGCCCCCTTAAAAGGGGGAGGCGCAAAGCGACGCAGGACTTGGGTCCGGTAGGCTCACGTCCGGTAGGTTGGCAGCCGGTAGGTGTCCCCCTTTTAAGGGGGGCGGGGGTTTCAAAACCCTAGCTCGCTTCCATCTTTCCTTCCCTTAATCAACTCACACTGTTCCTTAATGTAAGCCGCAACTCTGTCAGCATCCCTGCGTACGTCGCCGTCATTGACCCTCACAATCACCAGCCCTATAGCCCTCATTTGCCTGTCTCTTTCTTTGTCGCGAAGACGAGCTTCCGCCGTGAAATGTGATGTACCGTCAATCTCGACCACCAAGTCCAGTTCCTTGCAATAGAAGTCTGCAATATAATTTAGTATGGGCTTCTGCCTGGCAAAGGCATATCCGGTCTGTTTCGACTTGAGACGTTTCCACAGCATGGCTTCGGACTTCTCGCCGTTGTTTCTCAAGTCGCGGCTGAAATCCTTCAGTTTTGGGTTGTAGGGGAGATGGAATTGGCTGAACAACAGTCCATCAGGGCTGATGTCATTTTCGAGAAGATAATCAGGAGTGATGTCTGTGATTTGCATGTGCTTGTGTGCTTATGGATTGCAAAGATAATAAGAAGTGGAGAATACGAGGAAATGTTTTTTTTTCGGAACCCCTTGCGGAATGGGAAAAAGTTTGTAATTTTGCGGTGTCCATCTGCCAAAGCCCTCGCATCTTGCATTATTGTGCGTTGGGTGGTTAACGGACAGGTCGGGCAAGCGACTTGGGGGGTGTTGTTGGCAACCCCCTCTTTTATTTCTCCCAAACCAAAGTCATGCGTTCAAGGTCGGCCAAACGCTCCGCATGCACCGACTTGACAAGCCAAAAGTTCTCGTTTTTGTCGAAATACAAATGAACAGCTGCAAGATGGCTTGTTGATTCATTTCTGACGACCAACACAAGCGAGCGCGGTTTGTTGCCAAGTCGGATTTGATTGAAGTTTTTTGCGATGTATTCCGCATAACCTTCTTTCGTTATGCCCAATTCGTCAAGAGCTTTTTCAAGCGCTGCAAGATGGCCTTTGTTGTGTTTTAGCATGTTGTCGGTGTTTGAGCGGATGTCTGTGGCGTCGGCAGGTACCTCGAAATATTCATTCACTTTGGCGAGAGCCGTCTTGGAAATGGAGCCTATGCGTCGGTATTCCTTGTTCAGTTTCACTCTGTTCTTGCTTTCATTTGCCATAATTCATCGGGATTTTGGAAGGCAAAGATAGTGCTTTTTGGATTAAAATTCGGTTACGGATGTGTTTTGCCTGTTTTTTCTCGTGGCAGGGGGGGCCGTTCATTCGGACTTGTTATGGCTGCTCTGTCCGTTTGGTGTGGGATGCCAACTAAACGGGTTGTGCGGTCTTTGCTGCCGTAGGTTGCGGTCTCTGCTGCCGTAGGTTGCGAACTACGGTTATGGGAGGTTGGAAAAACAATCCCCTTTCGTGTTTCATTCATGGCCATTGCTGTACAAATCCAAAAATGTCGTATGTTTGCAACGCAAAACATATCAACGAAATGAAAAGATCCTTTACCGTCATTATCGCCTTTCTTGCGGCCCTGACCGCGTGCCAGCAAGTTGAACAACCCAACGTCGTTGCGCAACTCCTCAACCAAGGCTGGACGCTCACGGGCGACACCTTGGATATTAATATGCAGGTCGATGTGCCCTCGGTGGTGCAGCAGAGCCTCTATGAAAACGGCGTGATACCGCATCCCTATCTCGGCGCGGTGGAAAACCAATTGCTCTGGATTTCAGACCATCCTTGGGACTACACTTTGCGTTTTGATGTAGATAAGGATTTGCTTGAAAAACAGGTGGTTGAATTGGAGTTTGAAGGCATCGACACCTACGCAGAAGTGAAATTGAACGGCGAAAAACTCTTCTTTGCTGACAACCAATTCCGCGTTTGGAAACACGAGGTGAAAGACTTGTTGAAAA